>OKSD01001958.1_pt1 | contig 18772 bp, 26 predicted proteins | sample 1601221 | NCBI WGS metagenome assembly OKSD01 (sample SAMEA3541550, study PRJEB24748) | human gut metagenome | biome: human gut; feature: human-associated habitat; material: faeces | place: China | collected 2012
TGTCGCCCAGTTTGCACCAGTCGCCCAGTTCGCACTCGTTGCCCAGTTCGCACCCGTAGCCCAGTTTGCACCTGTCGCCCAGTTCGCACCCGTAGCCCAGTTTGCACCTGTCGCCCAGTTTGCACCAGTCGCCCAGTTCGCACCCGTAGCCCAGTTTGCACTCGTTGCCCAGTTCGCACCTGTCGCCCAGTTTGCACCTGTCGCCCAGTTTGCACCCGTAGCCCAGTTTGCACCTGTCGCCCAGTTTGCACTCGTTGCCCAGTTCGATATTGCGCGCCTCAAATTCGGCGGCTAATTCAGAAAGTTCATTGTACTGAAAGGGTGTCCATCCTTTGTCTGAACCCCAGAGATAAAGTGTCTTCATGGTGGTGTATGTTTTGTGTTTAAAGTCCGTGGTTGTTAGCCCATATCACGAGTTCGGCAAGCGTTGTCGACCCTGTGCGACGCATAGCGTTTCGTTTGTGTGTTTCGACCGTCAACTGGGAAAGTGATAGTATTTCGGCAATCTTTTCAGTCTTATACCCCTCTTTATAGAGGCGGACAATCTCTTTCTCCCGCATTGTCAGGTTAGTATTAAACTCTGGGTTACAGATTACTTTATAGTATTTGCACTCCCCCACCAGCGGACAAGCAACATTCTCGAAGTTGAACCGGCCGAACTCGTCCATATCGGGTATTTTATCATACATCCCGAAGTTGCAGCGGATGAATCGGTGGGCACACCTGTATTTGAAGTAGGGGGCGTTCGCTTTGCTCTTGTTGTAAATCTCCGACAACGCCTTGAATGCCTTGGGGTAATCCAGCTCAATGACCGAGAACAAAGCATCCGTAATCTCTTTATCTTCTTCCATGTAGGTGCGCACTCCCTTTTCATCTCTGATCTGCACCTCTCCTTCGGGTGAGTTGAAAAACTCTATGTTAATTAACCTTTGCATGGGTACCTTTGTATGGATAATCTTCTGGAAATAATGCGTCGCCGGATAGTCTCTTTTTATAGAATTTATCGTCGTCGGATAGTTCCTTTTTAGAGAATTTATTTACGCAGAATGCTATGTTGTCCATGTCAGACTTGCCAGGGCGGCTGTATCCGTTCGCCCAGCGCCATATTGTTGTGTTGTCCTTCCCTGTCGCAAGACGAATTTCCGCCCATAACATACTTTTGCGAATCCTTCCAAGTGTAGAAACATATTCTTGGAACAGAAGTCTTGCAGCGCGTTGATTTGCAGTATTCATATTATTTGTCCAGTATTGCCATGATCCGCTCAATGCAGGCGGCCTGCTCTGCGAGTAATGCCGTCAAGCGGTCAGTCGATTGAATTACTTCGTTCATATTGCATCGTGCTTTAGTCACCATAGTACATTCCTCGGACACCATAGAAACCTGTCGGCACTTTCAGCAGTTCGGGGCGGTACTCCGTGGCCTTCGGCTGCTCCGTCGGGCGGTTCTCGATCTTCGCGGTCAGCATCGCCAACTTCTCGTTGCGCCAAGCCTTGCGCAGGCACTCCCCGAAACTCTTGCCCGGCTGTACCTTTTTAAGGTACCAGGCGTTCTTCATGATCTTCGATTTGTTGTAAGTTGCTTTCATCGCGTTGTCCGTTTTTATTACCTTCAAAAAGGTACAATCGTCAAATATTCAGTCCCCACGCTTGCGTTTTTCATCTTAAATCGTATATTTGTATCAGCTTTGTGGGTTTCACATTGCAAATATACTAAACTATTTGAGTATACACCAAGATAATGAAGTATTTTTCAATCAAATAATATTATATAATTACAGAATATTATAAGCACAAACCCTTCATGGCTGATAAACTGATAGATAAGGCCGTAGAATTACTACAAAGCACACAAGACACTCCGTATAAGATCGCCAAAGCGACTGGATTGTCACAAACAATTATCGGCAAATGGAAGAAAGGAGAAGGCAAGCCGAGTAGAGCAAATGCCAGATATATACTCCAATATTTTGGCATATCCAACATAGAAAACCAACCTGTCAGCCAAGGAGGCGAAGACGTCACGCCGCCGAAAGCTGAAACAAACAACTTAGACACTATGGAGAGAATGAAATTCTTTGAAGCTCTCGAACGGCGAGATCGGGAAGTATCCAGACTGATCACCATCATCGAGAAGATGCAAGGCATCACACCTGGGGCAGAAGCTGCTGCCCAAAAAAAAGAGGCATAGCGGTATTCTAATTAGCCTTGTACCTTCTCCATTTGAACGAGCGAGATGTAACAAAATAGAGCCATATGGTTCTGAAGTTATAAACAAATAAAAATACATTTAAAGGAGATTACGGTCTCCTTTAAAAATGACCGGGGCGCCAGCAGACCAAAACATAAAAACTTCGGATTATTTCAATAGCACAAACAAATTTTATTAATGATGGATTACTACTTCGAAGAACCAACTCCCATAAAATACGATTTGCTATTCGAGGAAGTAGCAAGATATGCAGTCAATAATGGAGGCATATCCACAACAGAAATTCAGCGAAAATTTGAAGTTGGATTTAATCGGGCTGGGCGCATTATGATGCAATTAGAGAGTGCTGGCATCGTTGGTCAACAACAGGGCATCAATCCTCGAAAAGTATATTTTGATAATATTACATCGTTAGAAAAATACCTTGCGGCAGGTGATTATCATCGAGCTTCCCTGTCAGCAGAAGAGCAGGAACGACGGAGAATATTGTTTCAACAAGAACAGGAAGAGCGTGAAAAAGCCGAGATTGCAGCGCGTATTAAAGAAAAATACCGTATACGTCAACTTGAAAAAATCGTACGGCAAGAACTGATCGACAGCGGAGAACTATTCGGTGATGAGCCAAAGCGGCCACCAATTCCCAGGGAAATAGTAGATGCAGTATATAAGCGTGATGGTGGCCGATGCGTATACTGCGGATCCACACAAAACTTACAACTCGATCACATCATACCTTTTTCAAAAGGCGGGGCAACTACATTAGAGAACATGCAGTTGCTTTGCCAAAAATGCAATGTTGAAAAGTCAAATAAAATAGGATAATATGAAGAAGTTTTTATCCACATTTATTATCATGCTATTCTATTCAACAGTTATAGCCCAAATAGAAATTCTTAATAATAGCAATGATCTACACGCTCAAACAGATACTGAGTTAAAGTATGATAGTTTATGGAATTCGCCAAAAAATATGCAAGATTGCAAGTCGTTAATAGGTCACAAAATAACCGTATGTCCCAAGCCTAAGGATTTGCGAGCTATGGGATATAAAGGCTTTTTAACAACAAATTTTAAAATATATTCACAATACAAAAATTTTGATTTTTCTATATATGATAGTTTGGCAGGCAGAGAATTCCGAATTATAAATACTTTAAACGGGTGTTTGCTTACTTTGTCCGACAATCGTGATACTCTATTTTACCAATGGATTAGCCCTGATAATAATCGCCAATATCCGTTTATTACAAATGGATATATAGAAAAAATGAACCAAGTAATTAAGGGACGAGAATATGTCTATATTGGAGAAGGGCGGATTGAAACCGACCCTATAAGCGGAGACGAAATAAAACTATCTCCCCGCGTTCATTTTATTGCAGAGAAGATAGTAGTATTAGAAAGCGGTACTCCTGAGTTAGCAATATGTGCATTAGTAAGATTAAAAAATGGTACACATTCAGCTATTCCTATCGCATCACTATCTGATATATCCATATATCTACCATCTCAAATTCACGCCGATTTAAATAATAAATATGGCGCCTATTGGGTCAATTTGGCTATTGATAAAAAGATTAAAGTAGGAATGCCTGCTAAATTAGTAGAAATGGCTTGGGGGAAGCCTCGCAATATAAATAGATCATCACATGGCCCAGATCAATGGTGTTATGAGAGGCAGTATGTATATATCAGAAATGGGAAAGTTGTAGCTTGGAACTAAATACCGTTTTGTAGCCCCGACCGTATGACCGGAGCTTTTTTGTACCTTTAGGACAATGAAGGCCACCAAAATAAGGTTCCCTTATAGAGAAAACACAAACCTTTAGAACAATCCATCCAAAGATAAAAGCCTCAAAAATTAGGGGCGGAATCCATTGTTATTAAAATGCCTGCTCCCACCTTTGCCTTGAGAGATTGTTTTTCATGGCAGAAGGGAAGCTGACGATAAAGCAGGAGAAGTTCTGCAACAAGTACCTCGAGTGCGGCAACGCATCCGAGGCGTATCGTTTTGCGTATAACTGCTCGAAGATGAGCGATAATACGGTATGGAATAACGCATATCAACTATTACAAAACAGCGAGGTTGCAACGAGGATAGATTACCTCAAAAACCACCTTGCCGAAGCGGCTGGCATATCTGCCCTCCAGGTCATCCGTGAACATCAAAAGATAGCATTTTCCGACGCAACTCGCATTCGTAACGGCTGGATGTCGCTCAAAGAGTTTGAGAATCTCACAGATAACGAAAAGGCGTGCATTAAATCCATTGAGACAAAGCAGACCAAACGCACGACCCCAATGGGGGAAGAGGTGATCGACGAGCAAGTGAAAATCACCTGCTATGACAAACAGAAAGCGCTCGATAGTATTGTAAATATGCTCGGATATAATGCCCCGGAAAAGCACGAACACGCAGGTAAAAACGGCAAAGACCTATTCCCGAATATTCAAGTTGAGATCATAGACCGCCGCGAGCAGGTGGATACCTCAGATGAAGATACAGACCACTAATATCTATGCTCGTATCGAGAAGGCGATACGCTGCGGATACACAATAATATCCGCTCAGGGTTCATCACGATCCAGCAAAACGTACAATATCCTAATATGGATTATAATTTACTGTCTACAGCATCCGGGGGTTTCTGTGTCTATTGTCCGCGCAACACTTCCCGCCATCAAAGGATCGGTATTCCGAGACTTTAAAGAGATACTATACAAAATGATGGTATTCGACGAAAAGAACCTGAATAAGTCGGAAATGATATATACATTCACTAACGGATCCTTCGTCGAATTTTTCTCTACGGATTCCGAGCAAAAACTACGCGGACGCAAAAGGCATATTCTATATGTTAATGAGGCCAACGAACTGCGATTTATCGAGTGGCAGCAATTGAAAATGCGCACTACCCTATTTTCCATTGTCGACTACAATCCATCCTTTTCTGATGAACACTGGCTGTGCGACCTCAATCGTGATCCTCGGACATATCATTTTATATCTACCTATAAGGACAATCCCTTTCTTGAACAGACGATAATTGACGAAATCGAATCTTTGCAATACAAGAATCAATCGCTTTGGCAGGTATATGGCCTCGGGCAACAAGCTATTGTCGAAGGACTGATTTTTCCCAACATAGAAATTATTGACGAGTTCCCCGAATACGCAAAAAAACAGGCTATCGGGCTGGATTTTGGCTACACAAACGATCCGACTGCGGCTATTAAATGCGGAATATTGGATGATGCGCTACACCTCGATGAACTTGTGTATCGGACACACATGTTGTCCTCAGATATCATCCACGAACTGAAGCCACACAAACTGCATGTTTTCCCGGATAGCGCCGACCCCCGGCTGATCCAGGAGATAGCAAATGCAGGCATCATAATTTACCCTGTACAGAAGTATAAAGGCTCCATCATGGCAGGCCTATCCAAGATGCTCGAGTACAAGATCAAGATAACAAAACGCTCCGTAAACTTGATTAAGGAATTTCGCAATTATACGTATTTACAGGACAAAGACGGCAAGTGGCTAAATGAGCCTATCGACGCCTACAATCACGGGATAGATGCTGTCCGGTATTATATCCTTGGAAATATCATTGGCAGGATCATGTCCGCCAAAACATATGACAAAAAGGCATTAGGCATTTGGTAAAGAATAAACTATTAACATACAATCATAATAAGGCTTAACAATATATGGCATCAATAATTAAAGGGATCTACTCTCTTGTCAAGAACTTGATTCTTAATTCCGTGGGTGTCGAACGGGAGTTCATACAATTAATCAACGATAGGGACATTGGGAAAGTTCAATCGCTCATGCAAAACAGGGATGAAATAGTGAATGAATCCATATGCGAATATGATCCCCTAAAGCACAAAGTTACGAAGCGCATGGATAAAGATCGGCTTGGAGACGATCCGTACTTTTCCGAGAAATTGCCTCGTGCCCGGCAACGATACATTAATGAAGTAGAGCTTTTCTTCCTGCTTGGGAATCCTATAAAATGGAAGTTATCAACCAACGAGGGCAATGACGATGCCTTCCAGGAATTCAATAACTTTCTTCGAGACATACGCTTCAATACAGTGCTTAGGCAAGCGAAAAGGTTGGCAGGGGCAGAAACCGAAAGCGCTATCCTTTTCCACATCTATCGGGATGATGTAACCTTTACACCCTCGGTAAAGGCTTTAGTACTATCGTACTCCAAAGGATATACATTACGTCCCTTATTCGACCAGTACGGCAACTTGCTTGCATTCGGATATGGCTACAATCTGCGGGAAAACAATAAAACCATACAACATTTTGACATCCAAACAGCATCCACAATTTACAGAACAAAAAAAACATCAGTTGGATGGGAGGTAGATGCGAATCCAAATCCTACCGGCAAAATCAATATCATATACATTCAGCAAGATAAAGCGTGGAATGGGCTTCAATCCCGTATTGACCGGGAAGAGGACATCGATTCAAAAGTTGCCGATACCAATAATTACTTTGCCGATCCAATTGCCGCCGCGACAGCGGATGTAGTAGATAAACTTTCCGGGCCCGACATACCTGGCAGACTTATTCAATATATTGGAGCCGATTCTAAATTTGAATACATCAATCCCCCCATAGCGTCTGAATTACAGGCAAACGAAAAGAAAGACCTGAATGCCTCAATATTATTCGACACGTTTACTCCTGACCTGTCATTCGAGAACATGAAAGGCATGGGTACCCTATCTGGCGAAGCCATGAAACGCGCAATGGCGCTCGGATACATGAAAAGGGACAATCTAAAGGAAATATATGACATCGCAGTCGATAGGGCAAAAAACGTCATTCTTGCAATAATGATGAATGTAACTCATATCGGCATAAAATCTAAGCTCGCAGTTTTAAATATTGAACATGAATTCGCGGAACCATTCAGCGAAGATGTGACCGCCCGATGGACAGCTATTGCAAAAATGTATCGCGATAAAGTAATATCACTTGAGCAAGCAGTAAAGATGCTGGGCGTAGCTGAAAATCAGGAAGAGGAGGTGTCGCGCATAAAAAATGACACGCAAACTTCAAACCTTTTGACCAAAATCGACGAGAATTCAAAGGTTGACACCCCGACCGAATAAAACCTTTAGGACAATGAAGGCTATTATACATCAATTTGACCCACAAATTTATCCTCGGTTAATTTGGGTGGTGATAGGTGAAAAAAGCGCATCTGCAATAAGCGATAGGTTTGAAAATATAACAGATATGGACGACACATCTGCGGCGGATACGCAGAGTACATACGACATCACAAATAAAAGGGGTGGAGTTCTTATCAGGTTCGCCACAAAGGCGAACGCTCAAAATATCCAGTACGTTTGCCACGAATCTACACATGCGGCTATGGAGATATTCGATTATATCGGCGGACGCATTGATTGCAGTAACCAAGAGCCATTCTGTTATTTGGTCGGCTGGATATCTGAATGCATAAAAGAGGCTTTGAATTACCGTACAAAAAAAGTATAAATTTCCAGCCTGCCCATTGTTATTAAAATGCCCGTCGAAATCTTTGCAATAGAGATTAATTATAAAATAATATGAAAGAAAAACTTTTAGCATTGCTCCAAACCAAATTTGCGGGGGTGGACAATGCGATCCTCGACCGAATCGCAACGAAAAAGTCGGAGAATGTAACGGACGAAGCGCAATTACCTACCATAGCAGAGGGGATTGGCTTTCAGGACGTGTTAACCAGCTACGGCGACTACCGTGCAGGGGATGCACAGCAGACCGCAGTCAAGAACTACGAGAAGCGGCATAACCTCAAAGACGGGAAGCCTATCGAGCAACCTGGCATAGGGAACACCCAGGGAAAAGAAAATCCCGATATTCAAGCCCTGATTGACGCTGCAATCGCCGAAAAAGTCACCCCCTTACAGGAGAAAGTGGCAGCTTATGAAGCCGAGAAAACCGCAACCGAACGCTTAGAGATGATCGGCAACAAAGCCAAGGAACTTGGCATTCCTGAGTGGCGTGTAAAAGAGGGGTTTGCTATTTCAGACGGTATGGATGAAGTGGCGATCACTAATTACCTCACGGGGATTAAGCAAAACATTACTACAGCAGGGTTAGAAGGAAAGAGCGGGTTTCCGCTCGCAGCCACAGGAGAGGCTACCAAAGAGGAGGCCGATGCCATAGTGGCTGGAATGCGAATCTAAAATCAAAAAAAAATGGCAACAGCAGATTTAACAAACGAAACTACCGAGATCATCACGGGCAAAGACAACGTCGTCATCGTGAATCATTTCGATGGCATCAGAGGCGGCCGGACATTGGATGTAACCGGCTTTGCGCCTAAGGTCATCCACGCAGGGCATGTCATCATCAAGACCAGCGCCGGAGAATATGCCCCGATGCCTTTAACCCCTTCGGGTGACGCCTATGCAACACTGCCGGAGGATGCCGAATATGCTGGTTATCTCGTTGCGACAATCAGCACGGAACACCCCTTCGCTGGGATTATGGTGCGCGGCACTATTAACCCCAAAGCAACGCCGTTTGACATGGCCTCAATCATCGAGGCTGTCAAGACTGCATTACCTTTAATTGACTATCAAGAGGACTAAATCATGGAAAAATCCCTTTATTTTGAGTACGTTCGTAAGTACTTCCCGAAACTTATCCTATCTATTGTCGAAAAGCTGAACGACGCAAACCAAACACAGCTATCGTACATGTTCAAGCAACTCCTGTCCACGGAATATTCTGTTGACGGGCGTTGGGAATCTCTGGTGGGGCAATATACGCGCGTTGCGGCAGATGTTGTGGCGATGGATTCGCCGCTGCCTCTGAAAAAACGCGATTCAATGTCCCGCAAAAGCGGCGAGCTTCCCAAGATGGGTATGGAGCTTTTCTTGAATGAGAAGCAGATGACCGACATCGATACAATGCTCGCCCTGGGTACGGATGTCGACACCATCGTCCAAAAGATTTTCGCAGACACGCCCCGCGTCATTGTTGGTATTTACGAGCGTGTGGAATCCATGTTCCTCGAAGGCTTCTCTACTGGTGTCGCCCTCGCGGACGAAGACAATGTAGGAACAGGGGTTCGAATCGACTATGGCTATCTTACTGAAAACAAATTCGGCGTCGCCCAAATCTGGAATGGCAACCCAACTACGGCCAAGGCTATCGACGATATCAGTAAGGTAGTACGGAAAGCTACGGATGATGGCAATAGAATTATCCGAGCATACGCGGACAAGTATTGGTTTGACGAGATAAGCAAAAACCAGCAGGCGCGCGAAGAGTTCGCATTCCTGCAAGGATTTGTAGGCGATAAGGTGCCTAATTTGTTGAACGATCAAGTTTCCGCTGTTATGGAACGTAAGTTCGGCTTCCCTGTGCAACTTATTGACAGGGCTGTAAGAACTGAGAAAAACGGCGTCCAGACGACTTCGCGCCCGTGGAAAGAGGGCACCATCGTATTCGTTTGCGACACTCAGGTTGGATCGCTCGTGTGGGCTCGCCTTGCAGAGATGAATCATCCAGTCGCAGGTGTTTCATACGAAACCGCCGACAATTACATTCTCGTATCCAAGTATCGTGAGAATCGTCCATCGCTGCGTGAATACACCACTTCGCAGGCGCGTGTCGTGCCGGTTATATCCAACCCTGACCGAATCTACACGCAAGACATTAAAACTGTACAGGCGTAATGAAGGCTCGGATATTAATGGAGTTTCGCGATAAGGACAATTTCGATAAAATATACCGTCAAGGAGATATTATCGAGGTCACCCGCGAAAGATACCAAGAACTAAAAGCATTAGAGCTCGCAGAAGAGGTGAGAGATCGCAAGCAGCCCGACAAGGCACAAGAACTGTAACATGACGGTAGCAGAATGCATACATCAGGAGTTCAGCATGGTCGGAACCATCTCCGACTATGGCGTTCGCCGCTTCGCCAGGGAATGGGGTTACGATCCCAACTCCCTGGCGGGTAGCGACCATCAGCAACAACTAATCGCCAAGCGCGTATCCGAATTCATCGACAGCCTGATAATGCACCCTCTGTCGGTAAGCGAAAACGGGCATTCGGCGTCCTGGTCTGAAAGCGCCATGAAGCAACGGGCACAACTGATGCTTCGGCAATATGGCATCACGCCCGGCGAAGAATTGAGCAGCTCTATTGGCCTGTCCTCGATAAAGAATGCTTCGAACTTGTGGTAATATGTATTTCGCGCCCCACATACTCTATTTGAGGATCGATCCTCCCAAACAATACGACGAACTGGGACGTCCGATAGCTATGTCCGAAAGTGATGCGTGGCAGGAAATAGGTGATTGTCGTTGCGACGACGACACAACCGTCCGCCTTGTATCAGAGAACGGAGAGGTACGCCAATCGAAATACCACATCGTCTACGAAGGGAGAGGAGTACCCAAAGGAGGTTACGTGAAATGCATTGACAAGGCAACCGGCACAGTACGGGGCGAAGGTACAGTGGCAATAGCCAAGGTAAACAACTATTTCAACGCTTCAGACCTTTGGATATGATTACAACGGGAGACGCGCGTAACATACTGTTCTCGGCGTGTAAGGGGGTTGGGATAAAGGATATGCACACTTCATGGGCGATCCCCGATGGGAAAGTCGATAGAGAGCGTATCGTCGTCATCACACCACCCGAGCAGACGCCGGACACGTATTGGGAAAATTGCTTTGTTGCTGTAAACCTGTGCGTCCCCGACATCAAGGGAGAAGCGAACCTAAAACGGTTGGACGAACTCGAACGGGCAGCCAAGGCGAGGTTCAAGGAATGGACATACGGCACTTACGACGGATCCGCATACAGGTACAGGTATGAGAATATCGGCCGCGAAGAAGATGTGAACCTCGGATGCCACTATATCTACATCAGAGTACTATTCAGAGTATTAAACATTAAAAACAACTAAAACAATGGCAAAAGTAATAGCAGTAGGAATCAAGAAGCTGTATTATGCAAACCCCGCGAAGGTCACAGGAGATCTTACGGGTACCCTTCTGGCAACCATCATTAAAGATGTCAGCACGAAACAGGTGGAGAACATCCATCAAGACACATGGAGCATCGAAGAGGAGGAGCCGTCTACCACAGAGTACAGGAACCAACTCACCAATGGCGTATATCGCCAAGACACCGAAATGGGTAACATCCAGATGTCGTTTACCATCGGGCAATACGACTATGAAACCAAGGCGGCTTTCATGGGCGGCACGGGGTCGGAGACGTCATGGAAGCGTGCGCGAGGCGTCACGCGCATTGAAAAATGCATGATCGCCCTAACGGAGGACAATCAGTATTGCGTCTTTCCGAAGGCCTCGGTTATCGCCCGCAACACCAACAATGAGGGCGCCGTAGGTATCGGTGTAGCAGCTGCTGCCCTGGAACCCGACAACACGGCGGTCTCGTCGGAATATTGGTTCGATTCTTCGGAGGTGGACGTCGAATAAAAACCTCCAAGCCATCAGCAGTCCAGGGGTGGGAGGCGTGTGCCCCTCACCCCTATTTCTTAAAATCAATCTTATGAAATTGGAGTTTATCAGTATCCGTATCGCATCGAAGGGATACACTGTATACAAGATGTCCCCCATGACGGCAACGCGCATCATGACGGCGCGGGATGTCAACAAAGATCCGGACGAGAGTAAGGCATGTATATCGGCGATGGCGCATAGTATAGCCTTGGCGGTTGTCGGCAGCCGCAACATATTCGCGGGTGTCAGGGTGTGGTTTTTACGCCGAAGATTCATGAGGCGGAGCACATTCAACGAGTTGTTCGACTGTTACCAGAAAATACTGCTGATGATACCCCTTGAGGATATTGCCTCGGTTGCAGCCGTAATGGAGGGATTGTCCGCAACAATATCCAAAGACCATGAGTAAATCGGCGGATATTGTCGCCAGGTCATTGTTGAATACGCATCATGCGTCGGTAAAGCTCGGGGTGCTGACATTCCGGGTATACCAGCCGTTCGTGAAAGATTTGGCAAGGGCATTCGTCGGAGGGAAAATAGACGTTTCGATCTCCGGAAGGCAAAAATATTCCATGGAAACAATATCTAAGCTGCTTTTTCGGCGCTCATGGTGCCAGAAACTATTCCTGTGGTACGCCAAACGGTATGCCACCTATGAAGATATTTCCGCTGCGACCATGAAAATAGCCGACATCGTATCGGGCAAAGACTTATTCGATTCGGTGAAGATCGACAAAACACGCCGGAAAACAGTGTCTGAAACCGTCGGGAATAATACGATAACGGGCATTATTGCAACGATGATGGATCAATTGAACATCTCCTACAACGAAGCCTTCCAAGGCATAAACTACCCTACCATGCTCCTCATGATGACCGACAAGGTGCGCACGCTCGTAGGAGACGAAGAAAAAATAGTGCGGGGATCGGGCGCTGATATGGCCCGGAGAAGAAGCAATAAGAAAATAGGCGATAAAGAGTAACAATGAGCGCATTATCATTCAAAATAAACGCGGAAACCGATAAACTCAAGAGTTTTATCACCATGCTTGAGCGGTTGCGGCAGGTGCTGTCCGAGATTCCGGACAGCACAAAGGAATTCGACGTCATAAACCGTAAAATTGGCGAGATGGAGGCGCGTGTTGAGCAATCCATGCGCAAAATAGCCCAGATGGAGCAGCAGGCAATGGATGCGGCGTCCAAGGCTGCCGCATCGGCCACGACCGGAACTACTGGCGGAGGTTCTACGGCGGGAACAGCGGCCACCCAGGCCGAAACTGCGGCATACCATGAACTTATTGAAGAGCTTAGAGCAGTCAATGCCTCAAAACGGGAGAATGTCGCATTAATATCCCAATATGAAGCGCAGATAAAGCGGCTTAAATCGGAAATACGCGATCTCAATAAAACAGAAAGCAGCGGCATAAAACTCACGCAAGACCAAAAAGCAAGCCGTTTTAATGCCTCCGTTTCGATTGAAGAGTATAAGCAAGCCTTATCTCGCGCAAGACAAGAACTTGCGAATCAAATCAAATTAGAACAGGTTGCCAGAGGGTCTATTGACGAGATGTCACAGGCCTTGGGTAGAATGCGGACTATCTACCGCTCTCTGAATGAAAGTGAACGCGGCAGCAGTTGGGGACAAAACCTACTTAAAAATATAGAAGGCCTTGACGCAAAAGTCAAAGAACTCGATGCGTCGATGGGCATTCATACCCGCAAGGTCGGCGATTACGCCTCTGGGTTCAATATGCTGGGATTCCAGATTCAGCAGGTTGCCCGAGAATTTCCCGCATTGGCATATGGCCCGCAGGCTTTCTTTGCTGCTATATCTAACAACTTTCCCATGTTGGCAGACGAGGTCGCCAAAGTAATCAAAGAAGTCCGGGCATTAAGGGCGGCAGGCGAGGCGTATGTACCCGTATGGAAGCAGATTGCAAAGTCAATCATATCCTGGCAGACCCTGCTCGTGGCCGGAGTGACCGTACTTACCCTTTACGGCAAGGAAATAACCAACTGGGTAGCGTCGCTGTTCAAAGGCAAAACTACCATAGATGCTGCTACTGCGGCTCTTGAGCAATTCAATTCCGCAATGGCTCAAGGTTCAGTATCGGCGCAATCCGAATTAACCAAATTGAACCTGCTGTATAGGGCTGCGACCGATCTATCCAAACCTTATGAAGAAAGAGCCGAAGCGGTCAAGAAGTTGCAGGACATCTACCCGGCTTACTTCGGTAATATGGCCGCAGAACAGGTTATGGTCGGGAATGCTGTCGGCGCTTATGAGAATCTGCGCGATGCAATTATTGAGGTCGCAAAGGCGAAAGCCGCAGAAAAAATCATCACCGAAAATCAAGAAAATATAAATCTGCTTGAGGCTACAGGAAATGCATATAAAGATTATGTAAGCGCCTATAAAGATTATGAAGATGCATGGAATAATCAGCAAAAACTATTAAAAAAATACAAGGCTGGAGAGGTAAGCAAAGAACAACTCGGAGCAGGATTGAGATATTTCAATACTGCCAAAGAAAGTGTATGGGAAGCTACCGACAATCTAAAAACTGAATTGCAAAAACTGCCCGGGGGTAAAGACCTGTGGGATAAAATTGAAAAAGAATATGATTCCAATGTAAGAGAATATGTCAACTCGGTAGATAAAACAAATGCCCAGTTGGTTCCTGTTGCTGAAAAGCTATTTGTAGGGAAAACCCCATCCGAACTTAACGCAGAATGGGAAAAAGCCCGCCAAAACGCCGAAAACGCAGCAAAAAAAGCGGCATCCGATCAAGAGCGCAACCTAAAGGAGCTCACCAAGCAATTGCAAAAGCTCCGGGATGATGCATTGCAGGCCGAAGTAGATTCTATGAAGGAGGGCACGGCCAAGAAACTCGCGCAAATAGACCTTGACTACCAGAAACGCGCCCGTGCCATACAGGAGGCAGAGGAGCGCATCAGGGAGTTGCAAGGTGGGGAATTGACCAAGGGGCAGCAAGCCCAAATAAAAGCATTGAACCAGGTCAATGAAAAAAAACGTGGCAAGGATTGGGATACTGCGTTCCTATCCGAAGCTGGCATCGAAAACACAGAGGAATATCTCAACAAGCAACTGCAAGTATGGAATGAGTATTACATGAAATATGGAACGCTCCTCGAAAAAATACAGGCTACAAAGTCCTATTATGACAAGAAGATCAGCGAAACCGAAGATGCGGGTGCAGTTGCAGCTTTGAAGGCTGAAAAGAACGCCGCCCTGGCCGCGCTCAAAGTCGAGGGTAGTACTTTTGTAGATGATTTGGTAGGCAAGGCAGGGGAATACATTGATAGGATTAAAAAAGAAATAAAATCCGCTATTGAAGTTCTGGAAGACGAATACAACAAACTGCCTTCGTCTGATTCTGAACAAGGCGATGATATACGGAATCGAATAAACATCTTGCGGGCACAGTTATCGGCACTTGAAAAGATGGATCCTGTGAGCGATGATGAACACAGCGAATCATTTAAGAAATGGCAAAAGCTATATAATACTCTCACCAAAATTGAGGGGCAATTTAACGATATAGGCGAAGCTGCTGGCGGAGCAATGGGGGAAGTAATATCCACGGCGAGCAAAATTACCACCAGCTCATTGCAAATGATTAACAGCATTAAAACACTTGCGGAAAGTTCGGCGGAAGGTATTGAAGCAACGGGAGAAGCAGCAGCTACCACTATCCAGAAAGTAGAACGAGCATCCGTGATTCTCGCTATTATACAGGCTGCACTACAAATCATACAAAGCATCGCAAGTCTTTTCGGAGATACAGAAACCTCGATGGAGCGAAATATCCGGGAGGCGCAAGAACTGAACGAGGAGTTGCGGGTAATGAATGAGCGCGCACGCCTGAACGCCGATATATTCTCAACTATTTTTGGCGAAGATGCTTTTGGAAGCTATACCAACAATGTCAAAGCCCTAAGCGACGCGCTTAATGATTATCAAGCTACTATGGATAAAATCACTAAACGCGGGAAAGAGCAATATACGGAAATAGGCAACAACACAGGATTAGCAAATCTTTTAAAAACAGATTTTGTTTGGGAGAGTGTTTCCGAATCTGTTGCTAACATGATGAACCAAGTGCGGCATTCTACGTGGTTCAGAGATGCAAAATATAAAAAGCTAAAAGATGTTGTCCCCGAACTGTTTGAAGAAAGTGGGGTACTAAATATGCAAGCCCTTAAAGAATTCGTAGAAGGGAATAGCGATACTTTCAAACACCTCTCCAAAGAAAATCAGACCTATCTTAAAGAGTTGGTTAATAATTGGGAAACCTATGAAGAAGCCGTAAAAGCAGCAAACGACTATCTTAACGGTCTGTTCGGCGATTTAGGATCTACAATCACAGATGCCTTGGTTGATTCCTTTGAAAAAGGGATAAATGCTGCTGACGCTTTCGGAGAAGCCGCGGGGGATATGTTAAAAAACCTGGCAAAACAGGTGTTATACACCGCGACAATCGCACCTGCGATTGAAGACGCACAAAAGAAGATAGACGAGATAAACAGGGATGCAGGGCTTAGCGATGAACAACGATTCGATGCCTTGGCAGGCGTGGTGGGCGATCTTTTGGACGATGTTATGGCACAACAGCAATTGGGCCAAGAGCTATGGGATCGACTTCAACAGGCCGCAGAAGAGCGCGGGATAGACTGGGACGAAGGAGCCGCCAGCCAACAAGCAACATCCCGGGGCTATCAAACGATATCGCAAGATACGGGCGATGAATTAAGCGGGCGCATCGCTGACGTCCAAGGCAAAGTAACCGACATCCGCGGCTATGTAATGGCGCAGACGCAATCAATAATCGGTCTTTTAACGTCTATGGCCAATATTGAAACAGCCATGTACGCAAGCGTACAGGTAAATAATGAGCTGCTCCGATATGCTGTGATGACCTACATGGAAATTGTGGAAATAAACGGCAATACAGCAGCCATGAGAGTTGTATTACAAGGCATCCAAGAAGATATTGCGGCGATCAAACGTAACACGAGTGAATTGTAACCATGAAGATTAAAAAAGACATATCAGATCTAAGCAAGTTCATCGACGGCATTCAAGGTGAGGTCGTGGATTTCATGGATGAGAAAGCGCGAGAGGCCATAAAACTCCAACAGGTCGAAGCCAATTATCGGAACCATACATGGAATCTTCGCAGTTCCCTCGGATATGTTGTAACCTACGACGGCAAGGAGAAGCGGCGGTACATAAGCGGAATGAATTACGGTGATGAAGCTGCTGAGGCGATCAAAAAATGGCTCGATGAAGTCAACAAGTCGGGAACCAGCATTGTATTTGCCGATGGCATGTTTTACGCTTCTTTCGTCAGCTCAAAAGGCTACGATGTCCTGGACACCGCACAATCTTATTTAGTCAAAGCATTAAACGGAAGAAAATGAAAAGGGATTTACTCATAAACGGCTACGATGCCTATGCAATGGGTATCACAATGGGATCGGGTTTCATTGCAAGTCTAAGAGCACCGGCAAGCCTCAAAGATTTTGTAGAGAATGACGACCCCAAAAAGGACGGCAAGCAGGTAATTTACCCCGAAAAACCGAAAGTTGCCGCCCGCGATCTGACGCTTACATTCGTGATCTTCGGCGACACGCTTGCAGAGCATACGGCGAATTACAACAGTTTTATAGAACTACTAAAAAGAGGCAAAATAGACATCAGCGTACCTTTAATATCTGCGGATATTTACCATTTGACCTACATGGGCAATTCAGGCAGCTACATGATGTCCGCAGACCTTACCACCTCACAACTGACAGTAAAATTCAATGAACCCAACCCGGCAAACAGGGTCTCAGAAACAGGATAAAATACCAGTAAATGCATAAGTCGAGGATAACCTCGGCTTATATCATTTTATCAAATTAAACAACTTTTTAAGTCTTTTCTGCGTAAACCCATCCGCCATGAAGTCAATATTTTTATGGCATAAATTAAATCTAATATCTGTAATAATATCGGATTGAAGAAGTTGCAGTTTATCTATCGGCAGGTCAAACTGCACGTTCACATTTGTCATTTTCTTAACTCCACCAGTAGAAATTCCTGCTCCCCAATGGATAGTATGGCCTTTTTCTTTGATATTGCTATTTACAATATTGCCCGACAATTCAATAATATCCCCCCTTTTAGTCAAAAATGCGATAGAAACAGTTTCATCGACATCTACTATATCTTTAACATTTGATATTAAAGCATATAAGAATAAAGAATCATTAACACGTCTGAGTTTATAGTCTACGTAAGGCCTGGACGTTTTAACAACGCTTGTCTCGATTATACTATCTCCTGTGAACTTATCTATTTCATTTATAATAATTCGTTGTGCACATACGCTCCCTAATAACAAGGTAAATACTACGAAAAATACTAATTTTTTCATATGATTTAAATTATGTATATAATAACAAATTTACAATTTCAAATTGAAATATCCAAGTACAAAGACGAGGAACGGTAAAAATCCATTCCTCGTCTTTGTATTTATATGTTTATAATACTTCCTACTCCCTCTCTTTTACCTCCAGCACCGTCCCACATTTTGGGCAAATTATCGTGTTGGACTTAGGTGCAAATAGCTCAGTAATATTCACTTCAAGAGCAGAGGCAATGCGCTCTAAGGTTTCTACAGTAGGATTTCCTGTCATAGCCCTACTTATTGCAGGCTGTTGCATTTTAGCTTTTTCAGCCAAATCAGCCATTGTCATTCCTTTTTCTGCTAATATTTCCTTTATCCTCATAACATTTAAATTATGTCACAAATATAGGCTATTAATAACACTTATGCAAATAAGCAACCCAAATTATAATATATGTGTTAAAATATTTTGAAATTAATTGCTCAAAAACTTGCTTATATATATCCTATATGTTATATTTGCACTATAAAAATAACATAACTGATATAACCGCCATGAAAGCAACCTACAACAAATCGAAGATCATGCGCAACGCTTGGTATCTG
>OKSD01001967.1_pt1 | contig 18711 bp, 9 predicted proteins | sample 1601221 | NCBI WGS metagenome assembly OKSD01 (sample SAMEA3541550, study PRJEB24748) | human gut metagenome | biome: human gut; feature: human-associated habitat; material: faeces | place: China | collected 2012
GTTTTTATTATACTTCGATTGTTTTTTATGTGTCAAGTTTTATTATACAGGATTAATAGCCGTGGCAGATCGTCAAGTGATGAAGTGGCTGTTTATTCGAGTGAGCAAGCCATGGAGCTTAACGGAAGGTTGCATATCAGCCTTGACTCGAATAGACTAACAAATTGAAAGAAAAATGTGACTAATGGGACTTGTGCTTTGGCATAGGTCTTTTTTAGTGTCAAGGCTTGACATTTGCCGCTGAATTGATTATAATAGTATCGAGAAGATCTATCCGTAGCTTTTCTTAGTGTGGCTGACACTTGAGGGACGCATTAGAAATGGTGACGTGTATCCGAAACTGTGAAGTTCACTGCTGCTTGAAAGTATAGTATGCACTGTGCAAAGGCAAAACGCCCTCTGCATGAAAGTTGGTCGACCGCAGCGACTATAAAAATCAGCCCTGCTATGAAAAAGACCGCCCTGAATTATCAGAGCGGTTTTTTGATATATACTTGACATTATTAAAAAAATTGGATATAATGATATCAGCAACGAAACGTTGTCAGAAAACAGGAGTTTTCGGTCAGAACTGACGTAAACTTGATAGTCGTGGCAGTTCTGTTAAGCGATGATACCAAGGGGCGTGCCAAGAGCGTTGTTTGGTTGAGCTTTCGGGAGGGGTTGCACAGTGAAACCTCGACTTGGCTAGGCGTTTGCCGAAAGAAAATGTGAATGATCTGACGCTGCCTTTTTGGCGGCGTCTTTTTTGTTTTGTTTATTAGATTTTTAGTAGAAAAATCCCAAAGCCGTGTCCCCTAACCAATCGCCAATGCTTTCAAAAAGGTCAGCCGCTGCACTGCTTAAATAGAACATCATGCTGAAAGCCATGGATATGAGCCATAAAAAGCCTATCAATACACCGCCTTGCAAGCCTGTAAGAGAGCCATTCTGAATGTTTCTGACAAGTACGATAGTACCTCCGATAGCCACCAATACAAAGACACTTCCAAGTATGTATTGCAAAGCGACTAAGACCTCAGAAATAAAGTTCAGAATAAACGCAAGCAAGTATAGAACACCCTTTAGTATAAACGCAACTATCAGGAAAACTATCTTGAACGGCAATAAAAGTATCGACATTTTTCTCCCCCTTGAATAATTGTCATGTTGTTTTTGTAACTTATCTTCAATATTTTATCATAAAATGCCCTATAAGTCAATTACAGTGCAGCAAAATTTCCATAAAATGCGTTCAGGTGTTGAACGGTGTTTTATGGAACTTTTTGTTTGCATCGTCATGGTGCGTGATAAAATCAAAGCTGAGTGCATTTTAGCCACCTTTTTATATTCGATTTTCAAGTTGCGTTCGGGGTGTGTCACCGAGTATAATGCCCTAGGTTTTGCATACACAAAATATCAAATGCACGCCCACGTTCTGACACAAGTACTCTACAGCCTGCTCCAGAAACTCCCTTCGGTTTCACTAAGTCACAGGGCTTGTACGTGCCCGCAAGTGTCAAAACGCTTTCTACTTATACACGAAAAAGGGGTGTTTTGTTGCATAAAAAATGCAACAATTGCAGAAATGTTACCAAATTAAAATATAAATCATTTGTTTACACAAATCATATGTGCAAAATTTGTGCATAATTGATGCAAGGGGCGTTATCCCCCTAAAAAAACAGGAACGAACAAAGTCCGTCCCTGTCGGCATTTCAAGTATGTAAGCGATGTGAGATCATATCTCGCTGTCATTGTAGCACTCGAACACCTTTTCAGCATGAGCCTTGTCAGCGTCGCTCTGCCTTGTGATAAGGCTAACGATAGGTACAAGAACAAGTCCGAAAAGCATTGCAAATGCGCCTGCGTTGATAGGCGAGGCAAGGTTTATGCCCCAAAGTGTTCCTGTGTGACCTGCAAGGGTGTAGTATGCCATGTGTACCACTGTTATGCCTACTCCTGCGATAAAGCTTGCCATGCAAGCCGCCTTTGTTACGCCCTTCCAGAAAAGTCCGTACATAAACGGCGCAAGAAATGCTCCTGCAAGTGCGCCCCATGAGATAGACATGAGAGTTGAAATTACTGTCTGTGGATTTTCAAGGGTGATTATTGCAAGCACAACTGAGATGATAAGAAATACGGCAATGAAAATTCTCATTGTGATAAGCTGTTTTTTCTCGTCCATTTTTTCTTTCATTATAGGCTTGATAAGGTCGATAGTCAAAGTGGAGCTTGATGTAAGCACAAGCGATGAAAGTGTCGACATTGAAGCCGAAAGCACAAGAACGATAACAAGTCCGAAAAGCAGTGAAGGAAGCTTTTCCATCATGGTCGGAACAATTCCGTCAAAACCGCCCTCCGGAAGTCCGTCAGCGCTCTTGACAAAAAGTCTGCCGAAGCCACCAAGGAAGTAACAGCCGCCTGCTACCACTACTGCAAAAAATGTTGATACTATAGTTCCTGTTTTGATAGCCTTGTCGTCTTTTATTGCATAGAATTTCTGCACCATTTGCGGAAGTCCCCATGTGCCGAGAGAGGTAAGAATAACAACGCCTGCAAGGTTTATAGGATCAGGGCCGAATAGTGACGAATATGCACCCTTGTCGCCATTTGCGTCAGAAATATCGCCAAGCAGGTCAAGAGAATTTCCAAGACCACCGTTTTCGCCAAGCACTGCAAGCACTACCGCCGCAATGCCTACAAGCATTACTATTCCCTGAATAAAATCGTTCAGTGCTGTAGCCTTGTAGCCACCCATGATAACATACACCGCAGTGAAAACTGCCATGCCGATTATACAATATTTGTAAGGAATACCAAAGCCCTTCTCAAAAAGTCTTGACAAGCCGTTGTAGACCGAAGCCGTATAAGGGATAAGGAATACGAACACGATAAGTGCCGAAACTATCTTCAAAGGCTTGCTGTTGTATCTCTTTTCAAAATACTCAGGCATGGTCTTTGCCTCAAGGTGCTTTGACATTATTCTTGTACGTCTGCCCAAAACTTTCCATGCAAGCCATGAGCCTATGACGGCGTTTCCGATTCCTACCCATGTGGAAGCCACGCCGTAATTCCAGCCGAATTTTCCTGCGTAGCCTACAAAAATTACTGCCGAGAAGTACGAAGTTCCATATGCGAAAGCTGTGAACCATGCTCCAAGACCTCTTCCTCCCAGTACAAAATCATTGACGCTTGCCGATTTTCTGCGGTAATAAACACCTATGCCTATCATAAGTGCAAGGTATAATACCAATACTATCCACCTTGCTGTCAATCCAATACACTCCTTTTACTTCATGTGTCGCTTTAAAGCTTTTATGCTTTTGCGTTTTTACTTGCTAAAGTACAATGATACTATTATAGTACAAAGCGGAGTATTTGTCAATACGAAACGGCATAAAAAAAGCCACCGCAAAGGGAGATTTTGCGGCAGCTTTTTTGGTGAAAATAACGAAGTTTACCTGAGTAAAATATCATGGTTTATCGTGACGGTCGCTTTCGCCTGCGGTGATACAAAGGCACATTGTCACAACGCCCACAAAACCGCCTACCAGCGTTCCTGCAAAAAATTCAAGCATAAAAACACCTCCTGCGGATAGTGTGGGCATTTAGCGAAAATGTTATGCAGATAAAGTGGGCAGGGTATAGAAAACTTATTTCAGTATGCGATCTTTACAGTCAGAGCCATTACAGCGAGAAAAGCGATATTTGCGGCAGTGAAATATGCGAAATATCTGCCTTTGATATGGGGGTGGCTGCGGCATATCTGCTTGTAGGATATAAGGCTTGCCATGGAGGCGATAAGAGTGCCAAGGCCGCCTATGTTCGTTCCTATTATAAGTGCGTTCAGCTTGTTGGTGAAGCCTGAAAGGAGTATAGCGCATGGAACGTTGCTTATTATCTGACTTGCGGCAACGGCAATAAAAAGCTCGTGACCGTTTATTATGCTGCTGAGTACACTGCGGAAAATCTCTACTCTGCCCATATTTCCGATAAAGATGAAAAATCCGCAGAAAGTAAGAAGCAGTGAGTAATCAACTGTTTTAAGCACGTTTCTGTTAGCAATGGCAGAGAAAGCAAGTGCGCAGAGGGCTGTTATCTGCCATGGGATAAGCCTTGCAACTGTAAGCAGGCAAAGGACAAAAAGCAGGACGTATCCTGAAAGCTTTGTCTTGTCTTTAGTCGAATATGTATCGAAGTTTTCAGCAGTTATATCTGTCTTGACAGACAGCTTTCCTGATTTTTTACACAATGCAAGCGTCCACAGAAAAAGCATCGCTCCTGCCACAATAGTAAAGGGAAGCATAAGTACAAGAAAAACTTCCAGCTTCATATCTGATACACCAAAAAGGTATAGATTCTGAGGATTGCCTATAGGCGTGAGCATACTGCCAAGATTTGCGGCAATGGTCTGCAGAACGACAATGGGTATGAGAAGCTTGTTGCCTGCTTCACCGAGAGTTGAGAGGGCGGTGAGAGTGAGGGGAACAAAGGTCAGAAGTGAAACGTCATTTGTTATGAACATACTTGAAAAGAAGCAAAGCCCCACAAGCACTATGGAAAGCTGAAATGCGGTATTGACTTTGCTTATGATAAATTTTGCACTGCGTTCAAAAATGCCAAGACCTTTGCAGCCCTCGGTCACTGTCATAAGAGAGAACAGAAGTCCAAGCGTTCGGAAGTCGATATAACTTGCATATGCTTTGTCAGGTGTGACGAAAAATGCAGATATAACGGCTAAGAGCATTGCCACTATCAGGACGGTTTCTTTTTTAGCGAAAGTGATCGCTTTATTTATGTTTTTCATTTTATCATTTCCTGTCGTTTATTCATATGATAAAATTATATCATGAAAATGATATTATTACAAGATTTTGAGCTGTTTTAAGAAAAAAACTTGACAAGTTTAAATAACCATGTTATAATAACGATGTTATTATAACATGGTTATTTTCAGGCAGGTGCAAAATGAGAACGGAAACAGCAGGAGTTACAGAAACTCTTATAGAGAGTGCAAAAAAAGAATTTCTTGAACACGGCTTTCAAAATGCAAATCTTCGCAGGATCTCTTCTGAGAGCGGAGTAAGTACGGGGTCTATATATACACGCTTTGGGGACAAGGCTGGACTTTTTTCGGCGGTAGTAAAGCCGGCTGCAGACGGACTTATGGAGTTGTATCTTGAAAGCATAACCGCTGCAAGGGAGAGCGGCGACCCTGCGGAGGCGACAAGTCAGGGCAATGAGGGAACTGAGCTTGTGCTGAAATATATTTATGAAAACTTTGACGTTTTCAAGCTTATCTTCTGCCACTCGGCAGGAACGGAGTATGAGTATTATTTTGACGAGCTTGCTGAGATAGAGGAAAAGTATTACAGGGAGTTTGCAAAGCAGTTTTCAAGGCGTGAAAACATGGTGAGCGACTTCTTTATACACGTTATCTGCCGAACAGGCTGGTCTTATATTTACGAGATGGTATCTCATGATCTTTCTTATGATGAGGCGCAGATCTTTATGAAAAGCATAAGAGAGTTCTGCTTCGCAGGCTGGGGGAAGGTTCTTGGGGCAGACCTGTGATGATATGCACTTGTAGGGGCAAACAGTGTTCGCCCGCCATAGCTATGTTTGGAGCTGTTTAGGAAACGTTGAGCCGCTCCCTTACAAATAAACCGTCAAAATCATTTTATTCTTTTAACATTTTCAGCAACCCCTTATAGGGTGTTGCTTTTTAAATGGCAATAGGTTAGTTTAATCTAACTATATAAACAAACAGGAGGTATTGTTGTGAAAAAGAAAGAGAAAAAGAAAAGTTCCTTTGCAGTTCTTATGCATTATGCAGGCGGACATAAGTATTATTCCTACGCTTCTGCTGTTCTTGCTGTAATAAGTGCATGGATAGCACTGATACCGTTTTATGATGTTTGGCGCATCATAAAAGAGATACTCAGGGTAAGACCTGATTTTTCAAAGGCGGAGAACATAAGCCGATACGGCTGGGAGGCTGTGGGCTTTGCACTTCTTGGAATGGTTATATATATCGCTGCGCTAATGTGTTCTCACAAGGCAGCGTTCAGGGTGCAGGCTAACATGAGAGTGAGCATGATGAAGCATATTATGAAGCTTCCGCTTGGTTATGTTGAAGCTGAGGGAACAGGAAAGATAAGAAAGATAGTTATGGATTCAAGTGCGTCAACGGAAACCTATCTTGCCCACAATTTTCCCGACAAGGCTGTTTCAATGGCGACCCCTGTGGGTCTGCTTGTTATGATGTTCATATTCGACTGGCGGCTTGGACTTATTAGCCTTATCCCTGCGTTCATCGCATTTGTGCTTATGGGCACGCTTATGATGGGTCCTAAAATGGCGGAGGATATGAAGCAGTATCAGAATGCACTTGAAAAAATGTCATCTGAGGCGGTGGAGTATGTTCGTGGAATACCTGTTGTAAAAACCTTTGGTCAGACGATATTTTCTTTCAAGCGTTTCAAGCTTGCTATTGACGAATATGAAAAGTGGACTCTTGGATACACAAAGAACATGATGCTTCCTATGATATGCTTCACCACTGCGGCAAACGGCATTTTTGCGGCGCTTATAATTGCGGCTTTCAAACTCACTTCCCATGGAGTTACGGACGAGTTTGTTCTTAATCTTTTCTTTTATGTGATAATAACTTCTATTCTTACTGTAACACTTATGAAGATAGCATATGCAGGAGAGTCACAGATGTTGGTGGACGACGCTGTGAACAGAATGTATTCTATTCTTGAAACTGAGCCGCTTGCTAAGACAAAGAGCGGTGAAACTCCAAAGGACTCATCTATCCAGCTTGACAATGCGGTGTTTGCTTATGACAATGCAGAGAGCAACGCTGTTGACGGAATAACGATGAACATAAAGGCAGGAGAGCATATTGCGGTAGTAGGTCTCTCAGGGGGAGGAAAGACCACCCTTTGTTCGCTTATCGCACGTTTCTGGGACGTAAAGAGCGGCTCTATAAAGATAGGAGGGGCAGACGTGAGAAACATTCCGTCAGAGGAGCTTATGAAGTATGTTTCATATGTTTTCCAGGACAGCAAGCTTCTTAAAATGAGTATTCTCGACAACGTGCGAATGGGCAGACCTGACGCCACGGACGAGGAAGTTATGCAGGCGCTTCGTGACGCACAGTGCATGGATATAATCGAGAAGTTCCCTGAGGGTGTTGATACTATGATCGGCTCAAAGGGCATATACGTTTCGGGGGGCGAGTGTCAGAGGCTTTCTATTGCAAGGGCGTTTTTGAAAAATGCGCCTGTGCTTATACTTGATGAGGCGACGGCTTTTGCCGACCCTGACAACGAGAGGTCTGTTCAGCAGGCTTTTGAGAGGCTTTCAAAAGACAAGACAGTTATAATGATAGCACACAGGCTTTCAACGGTAACAAATGCAGACCGCATTTACGTTCTGTCTGAGGGCAGGATAGCAGAGAGCGGAAAGCATGAGGAGCTTATAGAGCAGGGCGGGATCTACAGCCGTATGTGGAACGAATACAACAGGTCTGTAAGCTGGCAGGTCAGAAAGGCAGGAGTTTGATTATGAGCTTCACAGAAAAATTAAAACACAAATATGCCCTTTCAGACAAGGGTGCAAAAGGCATGATAAGGGCGTTTATTGCTGTTACGCTTGCTAACCTTGTGCTTATGCTCCCTGTGGGGCTTTTATATGTGCTTTCCTCATATCTTCTTGAGGGAGAGCTTCCAAGAGATAAGTTCTGGCTTTTTATCGGGGCGATAGTGGGAGTGCTTTTGCTCATTGCCCTTACAACGCTGTTTCAGTATAAGTCCACGTTTTACTCTACATATGTTGAAAGCGGTGTAAGACGAAGGACGCTTGCGGAAAAGCTCAGGAAGATACCCCTTTCATACTTTGGCAAGAAAGACCTTGCCGACCTTACGAACACTATCATGACGGACTGTGCAATGATAGAAACAGGCTCTTCGCATTGGATACCTGAGCTTGTGGGCGGTATCGTCTCCACTACTATCATTGTTATAAGCTTGTTTTTCTTTGACTGGAGAATGGCTCTTGCTTCAGTTTGGGTAATGCCGGTAGCATTTATCATAGTTATATCTTCAAAGAAGGTTATGTCAAGGATACACGAAAAGACGATGAAATATCGTATAGATTGCATTGACGGCATTCAGGAGGGGCTTGAAACTCTCCGTGACCTGCGTTCATACAACATGACAGAGAAATACTCTGAGGGGCTTGAAAAGAAGATAAAGGCTGTGGAAAAGCACGCTATCGTGGCGGAGCTTGCAAATGCGGTATTCGTATGCTCAGCGCAGATGATACTAAAGCTCGGTATTGGAACTGTGGCTGTTGTGGGAAGCTCGCTTCTTGTAAATGGTGAGATAACGGCGCTGACGTTCTTTATGTTCCTGCTGGTGGTAACAAGAATGTATGAGCCGCTTCAGATAGCGCTTCAGAATTTGGCTGCTATAATAAGCCTTGACGCAAACTGCAATCGTATGGACGAGATACTTTCCCACGAGGAGCAGTCGGGCAGTGATAAGCTTGACAACAAGGGTTATGATATCACATTCGATCATGTTGCTTTTTCATACAAGAGTGAAGAGCAGGTGCTTTCTGATGTAAGCTTCACTGCAAAACAGGGTGAGATAACAGCACTTATTGGTCCGTCCGGCGGAGGAAAGACCACTGTTGCAAGGCTTGCGGCAAGATTTTGGGATAATGACAAGGGCAAGATAACTGTTGGCGGAATGAATGTTGCAAACGTTGACCCTGAGAAGCTTTTGTCACTTTACTCTATCGTTTTCCAAGATGTAACGCTGTTTAACAACACTGTTATGGAGAATATCAGGATAGGCAGAAAGGACGCAACGGACGAGGAGGTTATGGCGGCGGCAAGGCTTGCACACTGCGAGGACTTTGTTGAGAAGATGCCTGACAAGTGGAACAGCATGATAGGCGAGAACGGCTCGGAGCTTTCGGGCGGTGAAAGACAGCGTATATCCATAGCGAGGGCATTTCTGAAGGACGCTCCTATCATTCTTATGGACGAGGCTACAGCTTCTCTGGACGTTGACAACGAGTCGCTTATACAGGAGTCTATTGCAAAGCTTATACAGAACAAGACTGTGCTTATAATAGCACACAGAATGAGAACTGTTGACGGTGTGGACAAGATAGTTGTGCTTAAAGACGGCAAGGTGGCTGAGACAGGCTCGCCTGAGGCGCTTAAAAAGACTAACGGTATCTACAAGCACATGGTTGAGATGCAGATTTGCTCGGAGAAATGGAAATACTGATATGAATAGAAACCACCGCTGGGAGGAAAGCTCTCAGCGGTGGTTTTGGTTTGTTTGCGCATTATTTTGCGGAGATGTTTCCGCTTTCTGATTTTTTTATAAGACCTGCGGTGAGAGCTTTTTTCAGGGTGTAGCTTATTACGCTCTCCGTTATGCCCACAGCTCTTGTGTAGCCGAATTTCTTGGCTGTTTCTCTTACGAGGTCGGCTTCTGAAAGGCTTATCTGCTGGCAAAGCACTTCTTTCACGGCATTTATTATCTCCTCGGAGGGGATATCCTCCATGCTTCGCTTGTTGGTATCGTCGCTTGTGCGATAGATAGAATAGCTTTCAGGGGATTGCCCCTCTTTCCAAAGGAAAACTCTGTTTTCATCGGCTGTGGCGAATGGTGAAACGCCTTGTGCGGCATCGGCAAAAATGCTTTCCACTCTTGAGCCGCTTCGTGTTATGCCCCATGCGGTGAAAACTTTTTTCATGAGAAGCTTCTCGCTTATTGGCGCTTCTGCGGCGATTATCTTTTCGGCTGTTTCCCTTATTTTCTGCTTGTTTTCGGGCTTATAAAAGTCATCAGATGTACCCATTATGCCAATATCTGCGGTCACATAGGGCTGTGCAAAGGCTGATGTGAGGGCGGAAGCTTCTTCTGTTTCAAACTGCGATGTGGAATAGACAGCAGGCTTTGAGGGGGGAGCGGTTACGGCTTCATGCTTTGGTGCGCTGTCTATGGCGGCTTTTATGTTTCCCAGAACTCGGTCCTTATCGTCAAACCAATCGAGCGTCCACACTCTCAGGATATTCCAGCCAAGACCGTTAAGCACACTTGGCTGTAGGATAAATCTGTCCTGTGCGGTTGAGCTGTGGAGAGTGTTTTCACCGTCAAGGAGTATGCCCAAGAGATACTCCTTTTCGTTGTCAGGGTCGATTATGCCAATATCAACTTTGAACTCGGAGCTTCCGATGTTGCATTTCACCCCATAGCCAAGCTCTTTTATGGCTTTTGCGATACACTCTGTTACAGTGCCGTCGCTTGTGCTTTTTGTGGTGCTGTGGGCTGTTACGGCAAGCTTTCCACGCTCGGCAAACTCCAGGAAGCCTTTAAGTCCTGCAACGCCCTCGGAACGTGTTCTTGAAAGGTCTATCTGCTCAGGACGGAGGACAGAGTAGACTATCATGGCTTTTCTTGCACGGGATATTGCTACATTAAGTCTTCGCCAGCCGCCGTCACGGTTGAGAGGGCCGAAGTTCATTGAAACTTGTCCCTTTTCGTCAGGACCATAGCCGACGGAGAAGAGTATAACGTCACGTTCGTCGCCCTGAACGTTTTCAAGGTTTTTGATGAAGACCGGCTCCGGTGACTTTCTGTCAAGCTCTTCAAGCTCAGGGTGGTTTGCCCACTCTTCGCAGAGCATATCGTCAATGAGATTTTGCTGAACGGAGCTGAATGTTACAACACCTATGCTGTCATTGCGGAGCTTTTCGTCGCTCATTCGTCTTATTATCTCGTCAACAACGGCTCTTGCTTCCGCCTTGTTCTGCTTTGTTCTGCCCTTGTCATAGTGACCCTCGGGGTGGATAATGCTCACCTTTGAAATTAGGTCGTTATGGGACGGGAATGTGAGAAGCTTATTGTCATAGTATTTCATGTTGCTGTAGGCTATAAGGCTCTCGTGGCGTGAACGATAATGCCATTTGAGATACTGCTGCGGCATGGAGATAGCAAGGCAATCATCAAGGAGGCTTTCGAGGTCTTCTTTTTCGCTGTTTTCTTCGTCTATCCGATTTGAGGAGAAGAAGTTTGTTGGCGGGAGCTGTTTAGGGTCGCCCACAATAACAACGTTCTCGCCCCTTGCGATAGTGCCTGCGGCTTCGGCTGTTGGCAGCTGTGAAGCTTCGTCAAAGATAACAAGGTCGAATTTAGGGAACGAGGGGTCTATATACTGTGCAACTGATATTGGACTCATGAGCATACAAGGGCAGAGCTTGCGGAGAAGATTTGGTATCTTATCGAAAAGGCTTCTAAGCGACATCATTCTGCCGTTGCTCTTTATGGCACGTTTGAGTATGCCCATTTCAGAGGTGGAAGCGCAGGCTGAGCCTTGGGCAGGTATTTTTGCGGAAAGACGAGCCAAAAGCTCCTGTATAGTCAGGCGTGAGAATTTATCGAGAGTGTCTTTGAACTGTGTGATAAGGTCGTTTGCACTGTTACTGCTGAACTGGCTAAGACGTTTATCGCTGTTTATTATCATAAGTGCAAGCTGATAATTTACTGTGCAGGAGAATGCTTTTTCTACGTTTTCGCTGTCAACATTGCCTGTGCGGTAGCTTTCGCTGACACCTGAAAGTCCGTTGTCTGAAAGCTCTTTGTCAACGCTGTTGAACTGGGCAGCGTATCTAAGCTTATCGGCGTTTTCGGCATAGGTATTAAGCTTTTCCGAAGATAAGCTAAGCCAATCTGCACTTGCTTCTATGGCGGTCATGTTGGCTGAGAAGCTGTCCTCAAAGGCTGAAAGCTTTTCAAGGAACGAGGAGAGAGCCTGTCCTTCAGAAGTGCAGTTTGCTTTTCCGATAGTCTGAGCCATTTGTGCAGGGTCAGCGTCCGCTTTCTGCTTAATGGCATTCATAATGCTGTCGGTTTTTGAAACGGCTTTTTCAAGGGCATTCCAATCGGTCTGCTCGTTCATGTAAATACCTGTGAGAAGCGCTGTTACATCTGACGGCAGGCTTCGCAGGAAGTCTTTCTTTTCGCTTATGGTGCAAAGCTTATCGAGAATTTCACCAAGGTTTGCTTTTGTAACGGAAGCAGGGTCTTTGGCGTGGAGTTTTATTCCCTTTGTGAGCTTTCCAAGCTTTATGGCTTTTGGCAAAAACCAGCTTTGCTCTGCCTGCTTATAGAGCATTTTCGATTCTGACGCAGGAAGGTCAAAAATGCTTTTTTCAAAATGGCTGAGGATATCGGTGCAGAGAGCGGTATACTCTTTTCCTACGGCAAGAGTATCTTTGATCTTTTGCAGGGTGATATCATAGTGAGGTGCGCAGAGAAGTCCGTCAAGAAGTTCACCGTCAGCGGTGGAAGCTTTGTATATGTGGGAAAGCATTTTTACTGCTGTCTTGTCAAGGTCGCCTCTGTAGCTATAAGCCTGTGCGAGAGTTTGAGCACACTGAGAGGAAGCGGTGGCTTTTTGGGCAAGGTCGGCGGCTTCAGTGTGGAACTTGTCACGCTGTTCCATAGAATATGATGTAATGCCGATGTCTTTAAGTGGGAAGTCGGCAAAGTCGCCTGTTTCGGCTATGGCTATTGAATATCTATGCACAAGGTCGCTGAAACGGTCGAGAGTTTCCTTTGCTATGTTTGTGAAGATATCTTTTGAAACTGATATTTTGTCTTTTTCGGATATACTGCGCTCATAGGCTGAGATAGCTTCATAAAGGGTCACGCCGCAGCTGCGCTTTTCGTGAAGTGCGGTTATGGTATCGTTGAGTTGGGCTTTCTGAGCTTTGAGCCTTGCGGCTTCGGCTGAATGCTCCTCGGGAGATTTTATTTTGCCCACTTCAAGGGCTTTGTCAAGCTCTGCAAGGACAGTGGTCTTGTTTGTTTTATTGGAGTGGAGTTCAAGGCAGAACGGGTCAAGCCCTAGGTTTGCAAGACGTTTCTGCACCACGTTGAGGGCTGCCATTTTCTCTGCAACGAACAGCACAGACTTGTCATTGTAGAGTGCGTTTGCTATCATATTTGTGATAGTCTGAGATTTTCCTGTTCCCGGAGGGCCGTGGAGAACAAAGCTTTGGCCGTTTCCTGCTGCGGCAATGGCGGCAAGCTGTGAGGAGTCTGCGCTCATTGGCACTGCCATGTTTTCAAGGTCAAGGTCGGAATCTATATTCTCAGGGGTTATGCTTATATCCTCGGGGACATAGGTGAGAGAGCCAGCCATAAGGCTGGATACCACCTTGTTTTGGCTTATCTCCTCTGAGCGGTTGCGAAGGTCGTTCCACATTACGAACTGGCTGAACGAGAACAGACCGATAAAGGCATATTCCTCGATGTTCCAACGCTTTTTGCCCATGACCGCCTGACGGATAGTATTGAAAACAAGGGGCAGGTCTATGCCGTGTTCGTCAAGTGGGAGAGGGTCAAGACCTGTGATACTGATGCCATGGTCTTGGCGGAGATATTCAAGAAGCGTGACGTTTATCTGAGTTTCTTCCTGTCTGCTCCTTATTATATAGCCCTTATTGCGTGTGTTGCGGACGATATCTATAGGGATAAGCACCAAAGGGGCATAGCGTGGCTTTTCGGAAAGGTCGCTTTCATACCAGCGGAGAAGTCCCAGAGCGAGGAAAAGGGTGTTGCTGCCGTTTTCCTCCATGCTCACCTTTGCGGAGCGGTAGAGGCTTTTAAGGGCGGCGTCAAGGTCGGCTTCATTAAGGAACGTTCTTATGCGGTTGTTTTTGAACTCGTTCTCGGCGATATTTGTCACAAGGTCCTTTTCGTTCTCGATAGCGAATATTTTTGCGTCACGAGTGGAAACTGTCCACTCGGTAGGTATTTCCATGATACGGAAGTCACTTCCGCTTGCAAGCTCGTCCTCAAGCTTTCCAAGGTCTGCGGTCATAAGCTGCATGGTGTTCTTTGTGACACGGAAGTTCAAAAGAGAATTTCGCAGGCTGAAATCAAGGAGCTTTCTTTCCCATATGCGCATTTTTGTGACGGGCTTATCGTTGCCCTCTGCCACTTTGCCAAGAAGCGAGCTGTTAAGCTCGGAGGGGGCGAGAATCTCTTTTGGCTTGTCGGATCCTTCTGCAAGCTGCATACCTGAATAGGTTTGCTCGGGACGCAGTGGGATAGGTCTTATGCCACTTCCACGGGTGCGGATAATGTCTATGACGCACTGAAATTCCATGTTGCTTATATGGTCTTTGCCGTGTTTCATGGCATGGTCGAAACGCTCGACATCATGAACGTTGCTGTCAACAAAGTCTGTACACTCCACAAGGAGCATTTCTTCGGCATTTTCTGCAATGCGCTTTTCAATGGCGGAAACATCGTCAACGCAACAATCTGCGAAAGTTTCGTTTTCAAGCCAACAGCCGCAGAATGCGTGACCTGTCATGACAAACAGCAGAGGGTGAAGTCCCACCGCTTCAAGGCAGGCGGCATAAAGCACCGCAAGGTCAAGACAAGTGCCCATTTTTTGCTCCAAGACCTTATGCGGCAGGCGTATCCTCTGACCTATGACTTCATAGCTTGCAGGGGGATCGTTGTAGACTATTTTCTGCTGGACGAGGGCGGCAAAAATTGCTGCCATTTGAAGCTTCACGTTGTTTGGGTTGTTGGTCTGATAGCCTGTGAAAGAGGGGTCGCCTTTCCACTTTTTCAGGAACGTGGAAGCGTCATGAATAACTGGGGAGAGCGCAGGGTGATTTGGCGTAACAAATGCGGCTATCATCTCAGGCATTATGTTCAAACCGCTCCACTGATCGCAGGCGAGAAGCTCTATAGTGTTCTGATAGGTGAAGATATTTTCACCCTTTTGAAGCACCTCAATGGTGATATTGCCCACCATTTTTTCTGTAAGAGAGAAAAGAAGATCTGTGTTGGTAGATATCCTCACGGGGGATATCTCGGCAGAACTTTTTGCGGGGATAGAGCCGATATGATATGTAAATTCCTTTGCAAACTCAGGCTCAAAGGTTATTTTAAGTCCGATATTCTCAAGGGCCTCCTCTGAGTTGTTGTTTACTACAAGGCTTCTTATGACAGGGACATAGTTTTGCTGCATGGCAAAGTTTATAGATGCGTTTATGTGTCCGCCGACAGTGACGATATTATCCACTTTTACCCCTCCGACAATAATTTTTTTAATAAGGAACACCGAACAAGGAGCGTGCGGTGCGGTCATATATACTCATTATAGCACAAATAAACACATTGTGCAATATTTTTCCTGAGGACAGGATATGCTATATAAAAAGTAAACCCATTGTTCATAGTATCTTTATTGAATAGGTGGGAGGGTTGTGCTATAATACACTTTGAAATTCAATAGAAAATTTGGAAAGGTGAAAGCTATGGAAAGAATACTTGATTGGAACAAATATCTTGATACTGCGGCGAAAATGGTTTCTGAGGGAATCGTTATGCTCAAAAATGAAAATAATGCTCTGCCACTTGATACAGACAAAGAGGTGGCTGTTTTCGGACGCATACAGTTTCATTATTATAAAAGCGGAACAGGCTCGGGAGGAATGGTGAACGTTACTAAGGTAGTGAACATTCTGGACGGGCTTATTGATAACGGCGTAAAGGTCAATGAGAAGCTTCTTGACACATACAGAAAATGGGACAAGGAAAACCCATTCGACTTAGGCGAGGGCTGGGGCGGAGAGCCTTGGTCGCAGAAAGAGATGCCGCTTGACGAGGGACTTGTCAAAGAAACTGCAAAAAGCTGTGAAACTGCCATTGTGATAATAGGCAGGACGGCAGGCGAGGAGCAGGACAATAAGCTGGAGGCAGGCTCTTATTTGCTCAGCGATGATGAGATAGAAATGCTGACGGTGGTGAGGGAGCATTTCAAAAAAGTTGTTTTGCTTCTCAATGTGGGAAATATCATAGATATGACCGACATAAACAGAATTGCCCCTGACGCTGTGCTTTATGTTTGGCAGGGGGGAATGACAGGCGGAAAGGGTACAGCGGACGTTTTGACAGGAAAGGTCAGCCCAAGCGGAAAGCTTCCTGACACTATCGCATACAAGGCGTCGGACTACCCTTCGGACGCTAATTTCGGCAGGGAGAAAAGCAGGGATATTTACGCTGAGGATATTTATGTGGGATATCGCTATTTTGAGACTTTTGCTAAAGAAAAGGTGCTTTATCCGTTCGGATTTGGTCTTTCATACACTGAGTTTGAGATAAAGACGGAAAAGGCTGAGATAACAGAGGGGGCTGTGAAGCTTTCTGTTTTAGTGAAAAATATCGGTTCTTACAAGGGTAAAGAGGTAATAGAGGTCTACTGCGAAGCTCCGCAGGGAAGGCTCGGCAAGGCGGCTAGAGTGCTTTGCGGCTTTGAAAAGACCAGGGAGCTTGTACCACAGGAAGAGCAGGCAGTTGAGATAGCAGTGGATATCGCAAAGCTTGCTTCTTATGACGATTCGGGTGTGACGGGCAACAAGTCATGCTATGTGCTTGAAGCAGGGGAATATAAATTCTATGTGGGCAGTGACGTGAGAAGTGCGGAATATGCTTGCAGTTTTGAGCAGGGCGAGAATTTTGTGACAGAAAGGCTCACTCAGTCGCTTGCTCCTGTGGAGAGTTTTGAGAGAATAAAGCCTGTTTGCGAGGGCGGAGCTTTCAGCATTGGCAGAGAGGCTGTTCCTGTATCTGAGGTAGACGAAAGTGCAAGGCGTTTGGAGAAGCTTCCAAAAGAGATAGCATACACCGGTGACAAGGGCATAAAGCTTTGGGACGTTAAGAACGGCAAGAACACAATGGACGAATTTATTGCACAGCTTTCAGACTATGACCTTTCCTGCATTATAAGGGGCGAGGGCATGGGAAGCCCTAGGGTAACTGCCGGTACGGCTTCGGCGTTCGGGGGAGTGTCAGAAAATCTCAATGGCTTTGGCATACCTGCGGGCTGCTGTTCGGACGGTCCGTCGGGCATGAGACTTGACTGCGGCACAAAGGCTTTCAGTCTGCCGAACGGTACGATGATAGCTTCTTCGTTCAACAAGGAGCTTACAAGGGAGCTTTTCACTCTTATGGGGCTTGAAATGGCAGCGAACAAGGTAGACTGTCTGCTTGGCCCCGGAATGAACATTCACAGACACCCTTTGAACGGCAGAAACTTTGAGTATTTCTCGGAAGATCCTTTTCTTACGGGCAAAATGGCGGCGGCTGAGTTAAAGGGCATGGCTGGTGCAGGGGTGACAGGTACGATAAAGCACTTCTGTGCGAACAATCGTGAGACGAACAGGCATTTTATCGACTCGGTGGTATCGGAAAGAGCGATCAGGGAGATATATCTAAAGGGCTTTGAGATAGCGGTAAAAGAGGGAGGAGCTTCCTCTGTTATGACCACATATGGCAGAGTAAACGGCTTGTGGACGGCAGGAAACTTTGACCTAAACACTGTGATACTTCGTGAGGAATGGGGCTTCAAGGGCTTCACCATGACGGATTGGTGGGCGAACATAAACGTTCGTGGAAAAGAGCCTGACAAGACGGATCTTGCAGCTATGGCTAGGGCGCAGAACGATGTTTACATGGTTTGTCCTGACGGAGAAAAGAATGACGACAACACGCTTGTTGCCCTTGAAAATGGCGGTATAGAGAGGTGTGAGCTTCAGAGAAATGCGGCGAACATATGCGGATTTCTTCTTAACACTAATGCTCTTAAGCGTGCGGAGGGTATAGGAGATACTGTCAAGGTGATAAACCGAGAGGACGAGGAGCAGGAGGACGACAAGCCTGTACAGTTTTATAAGGTGGACCGTGACATAACTCTTGACCTTAGTGATGTTGACACAAAGAAAGGCACTTCTTACAGCTTTGCTCTTGACCTATCAAACTTCGGTATTTACAGGGTGATAGTTACGGCAAGCTCTACACAGAGTGAGCTTGCACAGATACCTATGACGCTGTTCAGCATGGGAACTGCGGTGGGTACGTTCACTTTTAATGGCACAGGTGGAAAGGCTGTTTCAATGGAAAAGAAAACGCCTATGTTCTCACGCTTCACAACTTTCAGGATATACTTTGCACAGAATGGGCTTGACCTGCACAGTATCAGGTTTGAGCTGACGGACGAGAAACGTTGATTTAAGGCTAGCGTTATGTTTTGTGCAAGTGAATAAACAGCAAGATCGGTCAGTAGATCCCAAATGGGATCACTGACCGATTTTTTGTGATATTTGTGGGTGATTTGGGCATGAAAAAAGGACTATCAAACGATAGTCCTAAAACTGTCTTGCTGATACCAAATGGATGCATATCTAAAACGAGATAAATTATGACCATTCCGATTAAAAATTATTTCTACCGGTCAATGTTCATTGAACTCATCACTCATTCTACGGTATTCCTTCTCCTCACAGTCAATATAATCCTTGGCAAATTGTTCCACTTCTTCAAGACTGTCTTCCAGCAGTTCAAAATCCACCGCCGCCGAAAAAACATCAATCTCAAGCTTTTCGGACTTATCTGCAAAGACTTCAACTGTAAACCCGTTACAGCGAACATCATTACCGTCCTTATCCTCCCGATGCAGATCAGTATCGGGAGATATTTTCACATAAAAACCATTGTATTTCATTCAACCACTCTCCTTAAAATCTCATCTGCATATCATCGTCAAGGTCGTAATCATCATCAAAATCCTCATCGAATTCATCATTCACGTAATACTCAAGCTGCTGAGAAT
>OKSD01001977.1_pt1 | contig 18595 bp, 18 predicted proteins | sample 1601221 | NCBI WGS metagenome assembly OKSD01 (sample SAMEA3541550, study PRJEB24748) | human gut metagenome | biome: human gut; feature: human-associated habitat; material: faeces | place: China | collected 2012
TAGACATGGCAATAGAGACGAAATGATCTCGTATTTCCTACATCATCACGTCCCTTCTAAAAAATCGAACATACATTCCTGTAGAGACGGGGCGTGCCCCGTCTCATCCCCTCCAAATGGTAACTTAAAGATACTATCAGACAGTGGGAGACGGGGCACGCCCCGTCTCTACAACCGGGTGATAACCGTTCTCGCACCTTTTAGGCTACTCCCCAAGTAGCCTAAGATTTCAAGAGATGGTAATTTTCAGTAATGCCATATTTAAAAATATAAAGCGCTGTTTATCAAGATGATGTAAAAGATTCTTGGTAGGGCTCTGAATTGCCGTGGGGTCTGTTTTCGGGCCACGAAATAACCACTAGAAAAGATAATCATAGAGATGGATATATTGACAGGCAAGTGCTCGGATAGGTTCATGGCGCATGTTCTGAAGCGACGTGACCAAGAGGCCGTCCGCTGGTACGTGCTCACGCTCCCTACCGCCGGTGGCGGGCGTGACAGGATCAGTCCCTCGAAGGGGCTGGACGCTGAGCTTTCCCGCCGTGAGCGTCGTGGTGAGGCGTTGTTCGAGTATTTCTCCCCCTCGTATGTCGAGGCGAGGAAGGTGGGCGGCAAGATGGTCAACACGAAACGGCCCCTGTTGTACAACTACGTGTTCGTCCACGCCTCGGAGGACGAGATCTTCCGCCTGAAGCGTACGCTTCCCCTGTATAATTTCCTCCCCCGGGTTTCCTCCGGCGGGCGGTCTTATTTCCCGTACCTCTCGGATCGTGAGATGGATACCTTGCGTTGGGTCGCGGCTTCTTACTCCAACGAGCTTCCCGTATACGTGCCAGATAGCGGCCGCTTGTTGAAAGGCGACCGTGTGCATATCACCTCCGGCCCTTTTTCCAATATGGAGGCGGAGGTGGTGGTGCAGCCGGGCGGTGGGCATAAGGACGTGATGGTGCGTATCCTCGACTGTCTGTGGGTCCCCTTGTTCGAGGTGAGAGCGGGGGAGTACGAGTTGATCGAGCTGAACACGGGGGGCAAGCACGTGTATACCCATTTGGACAACGACCGTCTGTCGGAGGGCTTGCACGGGGCCTTGGGCCGTTACCACGCCTCTGGTGTCGTAGTGGATGAGGATGCCCGTCTGGCCCGTGAGGTCCTGCGTGGCTACGCCTCTCTCCGTGGTGAGACCGACGTGATCCGTTGCAAGCTTTACTCTTTGCTCCTTCCTGCCTATAAGCTTTTGGGCGAGTCGGATGAGTTCGATCGTTTGCACGCCACGATGCGCAGCATGCTCCCGGTGATAAAAGCGGGGCAATCCCGTGCCTTGTTGCTGGTCACGCTGTACGGCTGTACGGACAGCAGCCTCTACCAGTGCATGGCGCACGAGCTGGTTGACCCTTGGATGGAGGAGGCCTCGCCCAAGAGGAGCAAGACCGTGTTGATACGTCGTTTACGTGATTACGACCGTTGGTTCGGGCACGGGAACGGCGATGAATAAAAGATATGAGAGAAGAGAGAGAGACATGCGGCGTCCCTTCGGGCATCCGGCTGATGAACCTGTTGCGTGAGCGTTTGACAGAGATCATGGATCGTGAGCGTGCGAACCGAAACTCAATACACCTGTATTGCACGGGTCCCTACTGGGTAGCGTTCGAGCGTTCGGCCTACCAGCTGCATCGTGCGTTCCCGGATAGCGAGACCACTCCGTTGCGCCTGTTCGCCTACCCGTTCCCGATCGTGATGGTGTCCGTTACGGATCGCTCGCTCCGCTCATATACTCGCAAGCATATCTTGAGAAGAGACGGGTCGGATTACAAGCTATTGACCGTCCCCGGGTTTCCCTTGGCGGACTACCGTGAATGGCACGCCGGCGAGGTGGAGGGATTGCCTTTATTGAGTGAGAGCGTATGAGTTTTTTTAAGGTCAGGAGGTGTAAAAGATCCTGATGTCAGAAAGAAAAGTGGATTATGGTAAGTATGGAAAAAGAGAAAACTACGCCATTGGGGAAAAGTGAGAGAGAGGAACCGGAGCGATTCATCCCGGATGGGATGGGTATGTTCCAACGTAATGTAAAACGTATAGGGGATTGTGCGCTGGCGTTTTTGGCCTTGATCGTCTTCTCCCCGCTGTTTTTACTTTGTTATATCGCCGTAAAACAGGAGGATGGAGGCCCGGCGATCTTTAGGCAAGAGCGTATCGGTCGTTTCGGTCGCCCGTTCAACATCTATAAGTTCCGCAGTATGCGTCTGGACGCGGAGAAGTTCGGTCCGGCCCTTTACAAGGGTGGGGCAGATCCCCGGATAACCCGTGTCGGAAAATTCCTCCGGGTACATCACTTGGACGAGCTGCCCCAGTTATGGAATGTCTTCGTGGGCGACATGTCCTTTATCGGTCCCCGTCCCGAGCGTAAGTTCTACATCGACCAGATCATGGAGCGTGATCCTCGTTATCGTTACCTCTACCAGATCCGTCCGGGCGTGACCTCTTACGCCACGCTCTACAATGGGTATACGGACACGGTCGATAAGATGCTCCGCCGCTTGCGTTACGACCTGTTCTATCTGGAACATCGCTCTTGGCTGTTCGATTTCAAGATATTGGTGAAGACCTTCTTGAATATAGCGTTCGGTAAGAAATTCTAATGCTAGATCTCCCCGTATTCCTCCCTTGCGTCAAAGCAGGGGCAAGCCTTACGGATATAGGGGCTAAGTTGGTAATGTCCTAGGATGCGTGCCTCCGGGTAATCCCTTCGTAATTGCCGTAGCAGATCCATCAAGGTACAGCGCTGGGCGTAGGTCCGGGTATCGGCCGGACGGCCTTGTTCGTCGAGTCCTCCCTCGTAACATATACCGATACTTTTGTCGTTCCATCCGGCTGCGTGCGCCCCGATCTGGTTGACCGGTCGGCAACGATGTAGCTCCCCGTCCCGTGTGATATAGAAATGATAGCCGATATCGGCGAATCCCCGTGCCTTGTGCGATGAACGGAGCGCCTCCACAGGAAAATCCCTGTCATATCGTGTGGCCGAGCAATGAATTACAAGGAGGCTGACCTCCCTGTAATTCTGGTAGAAACAATAAACCTTACCCATGATAATTGAAATTGAAAATTAGAGAATACAGGATTGGATGCCAAGTGCTCCCGCGATGGCGGTAGCTACGGCGATGATCACTTTGATAATGGTACTCCATACGGACTTTTTCATGAATTATGAATTTTAAATTATGAATTATGAATTATGAATTAGGAATCCCGGCTGATATAAGAGGAAAGCTTGGCTTTCCTTTGGACGGCCTCAGCGGACGGGCGTCAAGCGAAGAGACCGTAGCGAGCGTGAGGAGCATCCCTGTCTGAGCGAAGCGAGTTGGGATGCGACAGCGAGCGTAGGTCTCGAAGTAGCCCGTCAGCGTCAGCCTTGACCTTTTGGTTACTTTTGGGTCAAGCCAAAAGTGACACGTTAGATCTCATCAGGCGACTCCGAATCCCCACCCCCAGCAGCCGGCTTCTTCGAGATATCCACGGTAGTCTCCCCAGCCTTCTCCGCACGGAGCACCGCTTGCTGAGCCTTGCGAGTAGCCACAGGTTGGAACTCCAGCCCGGCGAAGACATTCTTCAAGTCCTCGCCCGGTATATACTGGATACTAACCCCGGTGATGTTTGTAGATGTGAATTTCTCAAGACTCTCCGCACCCTCGTTGAGGATATGGAGCCGGAATTTACCCAGTTCGCCGAAATCCACCTGTTTCCCCTCTTGGAGGGCATCGAGCAGGTTCTCGACAGTGGAGATCAATACCGCCACCACATCCGCCCGGCTGACGGTGGTTTGCATGGATACCCGGCGGCTCAGCTGCTTGAGCGATAGCTCACCATTGATCTGTGCCGTGGCGTACGCTTTCGCCGGCTCGTCTTTCTTGATAGGGTTGGTCCGAAGGGACACGCTGTAATTTAAAGCCATAGATTTGATAATTAAAAATTGATAATTGAAAATTGAAAATGAAATCGATTTGTTTTCGATAACGAATGTACGACATTCGGTTTCCTCTGAAATGAATACCGCTGACAGTGGATGAATAAGGGAGATAAAAGAGGAGATATGCTGAAAAATAAACATCCGTATAGTTGTTCGTGTCGTATGTTTTAAGTATCTTTATACCAATAAGATAAATCTTAAAAATGCGAACGATATGCGAACAGGATATACACAAATCGACGAGTGGCCCGTGCGGCCCTATTCCAAGCGGGAGCTGGCCATGGCCTACGCCCCCGAGATCAGCCCCGTCTCGGCCCTGAACCGGCTGGCGGAATGGATGCGGTATAACGATCGTCTGACCCGGGAGCTTGGTGATACGGGCTACCGCTCGAGGCAACGGGTCTTCACCTCCCTGCAAGTGGAGCTGATCTTCCGTTACTTGGGTCGTCCTTGAGAGGAGACACCGCCACCCGTCGGTATAGGCGAGCGGCGATGCCGGTACTGGCATCAGACAACGCCAGTACTGGCGTAGGGCTGCGACGGTAGTGCTTACGGGCAATGACAGTAGTGGCATTTCCTTCATTCCTTCATTCCTTCGGGCGTCCCTCACGCACACACACGTGCGAGGAGAAAGCGTACTCGCCCCGTGCGGTCTTGATCAGTGTTCCCTTCTCCAGCATCCGTTTGAGGGAGGAGTCGAGTGTTTTCTCGGGTATGCCGTTCTTCGCTGCCTCCTCCACGGCCTGCCGACGGCAGAACATCATTGGGAAGGCATTGAATAAAGCCTGTTCAGGAGAGGTCTGGACAGGGATGGCCTCGGAGGTAGGCAGGAAGCCCAGCACGTAGCTCGAATGGCGGTAAAGAGGCTCTATGAGCGTGAGTACGGCTTGGAAATCCTCGTCGGTGACCCGCAGGTCCAGCTTGGGGACGATACCATCCTTGATATTCTCGATGGGTATCTCCGGGGCGGGGGAGAGACCGGGGGAATTGAAAATGGAAAATTGAGAATTGAAAATTTTTTGTTGGGGAGGGAGGAATTTCTCCAAGGCTCTCAACAGGGCTACTATACTCAGGATCCGGCAGGTATTGATGGCGATACGGGCGACGGCGCTTCGCATGGAACCTCCATAGGCGTAACCGGCGTGGGAGAATAACTGGGCGAACCGTTGGTTGAACAGCTCTTTCTGTTTCTCGGATAGCCTTAGCTGGATCGTTTGGACCGATCCGTTGATCAGGTCCAGTACCTGTTTCCATTGTGTTCCCCATGTGGCGAAGCGTAGGCCGTAATCCTCGCTTTCCGAATCGAATTGGTCCATCCACTCATCGATAGGTGGCATGAAATAGAATAACTGGCGAGAGAACAGGCCGTTCTCCGCCGAGGGGATTAGCGGCTTTACTTGCGCCGGGGTTCCACTTAGCAATACGCTGAGATAAGACTCATCGCATTCCCGGTACTCATGATTAGTACGCCGGTTGAAGGCCAGTCGCTCATGGTCGTGGCATTTACGCAAGGTATCGCTCCAATGGCCGTGATCCGCTCCGATGGCGGTACTCACGGTATCAGCCTCGGTCTCGCAGATCAGCCCCACGCCGTCGGCCTCTATGAGGTTCTCTAAGATACCGGTACCCGAGTTATCGCCGGCTATGAGGAACATCTTGAGGGGCGGTTGTTCCGGCTCGGGCGTCTCGGAGCGTTTCTTGCCGAGTGAGTCCCATCGGTTCTTTTCCTCCCGATAATTCTTTAGGCTGTCTTTGTAGCGGGCCATCATCTCCTCGTGAATAGGTTCAGCTAGGCGCCTGACCCATGTCAAGGCTCCTTTTCCGGAGGCGGGAGGCGCTACGATGAAGGTTTGTAGGCATGGATACATGTATTTTTGTCCGTATAACACCCGTACCCGCTTGTTCAAGGTGCCCCCGAGTACGGTGAATACTCCCAGCAGGAGTATGTCACGCTGGGCGATGGAGTTCCCGCAATCGATCATCTGCTTGATGAACGGGGGCCACGGATAATTCGGGAAAGCGGGTGGCAAGTCCTCACGTGCGTACGTATGTGCGTGTGTGGGTGTGAGAGGGGCTTGAAGGTTTGAAGGATTCTTGTTCTCCCTCGGGTATTGGCGGAAGGTGTCGGCCAGTTGCTTGTCCGTTTTTACGCCGGCAATCTCGGCCCAGTGGAAGACGGAGCCTAATCCGTTGCGCCCGTTGCCCGCTTTGAGGGCGTGGTCGTATAGCTTGTCCGCTTCTTCGTAGACGTATTTCTCGGACAGGCGGCAGATGCGATGAAAGAACGTCCTTCCCGCTTCCCCGCAATCGTTGGCGGTGGCGAAGGCGATCGGCATATACTCTTGGTAAGTGGGAGCGATGTTCGCCCCTTGGTGTTCGATGGCGGCGACAAGCCGCTCTAAATCTGATAATGGGTTCATTTGATTTATAAGTTATAATTTATGATTTAAACTGTCAACAGTCACTTGTCAACTATCAACTCTCCCGCAGCTTAGCGGAGGGATCATGGCAGAGGAAACACGCCCGTGAGAGATCGGCGTTTGAGGCATCCGCATTCAATCCGTATTTCCATTTCAGGTATTCCCATGCCGATAGCCGTGCCTTATCAAAAGATTCCTCTATGGAAGCCTTGGGTGAGAGCCGGTAGGGGACGAGCAGTTTCACGCCTGTGGTGCTTGGGCTGACGAAAGCTAGGTCCGGTCTCAGTTTATTATCGGCGAACAAGGTGTCTCGCCAGTGGAGGGTTTCCTCCGGCGAGGGGAGATGGTCGATATCGATGACAAACTCTCCGGAAAGGAATAACAGGCGGTCTTCCTTGCGATAGGAGAAGACCCCGGCCGGTGTGACGTATGGCAGTAAGTTTTGCTTCAGTTTGCGGAACCGTTTCTCGTCGCTCAAAGCGTCCTGTACGCTGAGCGTTCGTTCTTTCAGCCACTCGTTGGAGGTGATATAGGTATGCAACTGTTTGACACTGGTCACGCCGCTCGGCACTTGATTGGAGATGGGGGCGTTGAAAAAGGACATGATACATTCTTTCATTAACTCGTTTGATTTAAAGTTTAGGCTGGTAAAGGAAAGGTAAAAGAGTGAGAAAAAACGGTCCGGTAAGTTATTTGCACCTATCGGTAAGTTATTTGCGCATAAAAGTAATTCGGTGACAGGAAAAAGAAGAAGATATGAGTGAAGAGAAAGCGAGCCCGTGTGTGCTGCACATCCATGGCGAGAACATACAGGTGCTGCCCAATGCCATGTTTGCCATTCAATATATTTGCTTGGACCCGGGAGAAAAGCCGGAGGTCGTTTCGGAAAAAGACGTGAGGCCGGATCCGGAGCCGTGTGATTTATTAGCCTCCTATATCCAAGACGAGGAGGTGCGTCACGACTTCGTGAAGCGAATCGCCCAATGCCCGGATGTGGCCACCCTCTGCCAAACGGTGCTGACCGACCTTTTCAACGAGGTCTTTTGCGACTGCGTGGAACCGGCCAAACTTATCAAGAGCAAGGAATTCATCAACGCCATCATCCCCCTGCTCCCCTTCAAGCAAGGCAAGAGCTTGCGCAATATCCGGCGGGCGATCGTGAAGTATGTGCTGGGGGAAGGGTAGGTGTTTTGGTTTATGAATGATTGCATAATTGGATATTTATTTGTTTCTTTGTCAATATTCTATTTTCTTATGAAGTCGAGACAAGAGATCCTAGCGTTATTAAGAGACTTCAAGGTTCGTAAAGGCAAAAAGTACGGAATCTTGAAAATGGGTATCTTTGGCTCTGTAGCTCGTGATCAACAGACGGAAAGCAGTGATGTGGACATTTATTACGAGGGTGAGGCGCAAGGGCTTTTCTCTCTCTCCCATTTGAAAAATGAATTGGAAGAATTGTTGGGAAGCCCGGTGGATATCATCCGTCTTAGAGACCGGATGAATCAGTTGCTTCGTAAACGAATCGAGAGGGAGGGAATCTATGTTTGATACGGAGTTGGCCTTGGATACCTTGTCGCAGATAAAGGATACTCTTTCAATGATAATGGCAAGAACTTCGCATATTCATAAGGTTGATGATTTTTATATGAATGAGTCTGGTATGATTCTATTGGATAGTGTTTGTATGAAACTTGTCGCTGTAGGTGAGGCAATCAAAAATCTAGACAAAATAACGAATAAGGAATTACTTCTTAAATATCCGGCTGTAAACTGGAAGGATATTAAAGGGATGAGAGATATCATTGTCCATCATTATTTTGATATTGACGCAAGCGTGATACTTTATAGTCTTCAAAAGGAGGTTCCGGATTTGTACTCCACTATTTGTGTTATGCTGAGGGATTTGTCTCGGTGACTTATCACGATAAATATAGTTTAAACTCATTTTAAATCAAGACACTCGTTTTTTGCCCTACTGGTTTACCGGCGGGATGGGAGTGGTTTGTGTACTTGTCTTTATTCCTAGTAAATCAGAGAATAATAAGCGGATAGCTAAGAATACGCTGTTCCTCTACGTGCGTATGCTCTTTATCATGGAGAGCAATTTTTGTATTAAACACAATTCTTTGTAGCAATGGTAACAGACTCACGAACTTCGAAAAGTATAAAAAATAGTTTGGTAGCCTTGGCTTTTTATTTTATTAATCTGGTTCTTCAATTTTTCTCCCGTAAGGTATTCTTGGATTATCTTGGGGCAGAGATCTTGGGACTGAATACTACGGCTACCAATTTGCTTCAGTTCTTGAACCTTGCGGAATTAGGAATAGGATCAGCCATTGCTTGTACATTATATAAGCCTTTATTAGAGAAGGATACGGTTGCTATCAATGAGATTGTTTCCTTGCAAGGCTGGTTGTATCGGCGTATCGCATGGATCGTGATAGTGGGAAGTCTCGTGTTGATGGCGTTTTTCCCTTGGATCTTCGCTAAGATGCCGTTACCCTTATGGTATGCGTATGCTTCTTTCGGAGTGCTGCTAGTTAGTGCATTGCTGAGTTATTTTGTTAATTATAAGCAGATCGTTTTATCCGCTGACCAGAAAGAGTATAAGATCCAGTATAGCTATAAGGCCTCGATGTTGATTAAAACCCTTTGTCAGATATTGGCGATTCGATATTTGAGAGACGGTTATGTATGGTGGTTGGTATTGGAGATTGTGTTTGCGATCGTAGCTTCGTTGGTGTTAAATAGAATGGTCCGGCAGACTTATCCATTTCTAGAAACTAAATTAGGACGAGGTCGGGAATTATCGAGAAAGTATCCAGCTATTATTAAGAAAGTTAAGCAATTGTTTTTTCATAAGATCGGTAGCTTTGCTTTGACACAAACTAGCCCGATCATTATTTACGCCTACACTACACTAACTGTAGTGGCGTTATATGGCAATTACATGTTGGTTATCCTTGGGATTCAAACTTTGATGACTGCCATTTTTAATAGCATGAACGCAGGAATTGGGAATTTAGTGGCAGAGGGAAATCGTAAACAGATTATGTCGGTGTTTGAGGAATTATTCTCTGTTCGTTTTCTATTCACTTGTATAATGTGTTTTGGAGTGTTTATGTTGACTCCTTTATTTATAATACTTTGGGTGGGTAATGAATATGTGATGGATACCATGACATTGCTATTGATGACTGTTACTTTGTTTATTCAATTAAACCGTACGACCGTGGATGCTTATATCAATGCTTATGGTTTGTTTGGTGATATTTTTGCTCCAGTTACGGAGGCTTCTATCAATATCTGTTTGTCTGTGTTATTAGGATATTTTTGGGGGTTAAATGGTGTATTGTTGGGTGTGTTGATAAGTTTATTTCTTGTTGTTTTTTGTTGGAAACCTTATTATTTGTTTCGAAAAGCTTTGAAACAACGATTGAAATTGTATATAATTATGTACGTTAAGCATTTAAGTGTTGCAATTGTTAGTATAATACTTATTTATTCTGTATTGAAATTTGTCCCAATGCACTCATTTGAAAGTGCTTTATCTTCTTTTGTATATGGAGTGTTTATTACGATTTTGTATACACTCATTCTTTTATCTATGTTTTATTTTTTAGGACTTGGTTTGAATCGCTTTATTCGAAGAATTCAAAGTATGATGAATGGGAGAAAATAGTATAGTGATATATAGGTTGTATGATACATTAAAAAGTTAGCTAAGATAGGCTGTATGGTTTATAATATTCAAAGTAAAAAATGTTTAATAAATATAACAAATGATACCTGTAATTTCTATTATTGTTGCTGTTTACAAAGCGGAATCCTGCTTGCGGCGTTGTGTAGACAGCCTGCTAGCACAGACTTTTCAAGACTATGAAATTTTGCTGGTAGATGATGGGAGTCCCGATCGTTCCGGAGAAATTTGCGACGAGTATGCCCGGAAGGACAATCGTGTCCGTGTATTCCATAAAGAGAATGGTGGAGTAGCGTCCGCTCGACAGTGTGGAATGAACAATGCAAGAGGCGAGTACGTGATACACGCTGACCCAGATGACTGGGTGGAACCGAATATGCTGGAGGAACTATACGGAAAGGCAAAAGAAGAAAATGCAGATATGATAATTTGTGATGTATGGCGGGATACTTCCAAGAAATCTACTTACGTGAAGCAACGGTTATTTATATTAGAGCATTGTGTGATGCTAAAAGATGTGTTACAGCAAATATGATGTGAATTTTCCGGAAGGGTTGTCATATGGAGAAGATACTTATGTCAGTGTATGCCTGTTGGCACATCCTATAAAGATGGCATATGTACCAAAAGCATTTTATCATTATGTCCAAAATGTAAATTACAGCTCGTTAACACGTCGTCCTGTGAAAATTTTGGTAGAGCAATGTGAAAAACTCTGCGATTTACTTCGTTGCAAATTATCAGAGAATCAATTTAAAGAAATTTATCCTGCTTTACGATATAGGCAAGCATGTGTTATCCTAACATCTGCAGGAGAAAACCCATATATCGTAACATTTAAAAAAGATTTTGAAGGTGTGAGAAAAGCTATTCTTCATCAAAACTTCTCTTTTAAGAGGAAGACTCTTTTTTGGATAGCATTCTATATATCACCTTATATTGCACGTTTTTTTTATACTTTTTGTCGTTAACTATTGTTGAATCTTATCATAAACAGTTAGCAATTTTATTAGTTTTATGTCTGATGTCTCAAGAATAGATACATATGGTGCAAAGCTGGTTTTACTGCCATATATGTTGGCAATAATTGGCAGTTGTTTGTATACCATTATATTGGGAGTGTATAACGGGGATTTCATACAACGTGATGTGTTATTTCCGTTACCTGCTTTGTTGGTTATAGCTGTATTGACTATCATTCCTTATATAGGTATATATGGATTGTATAAACGGTATAGGTCTAAAGAGACAGAAAATGTACCCGATAAGTTCAAGGTTGCGATAATTCGCAATATTACATGGCTTTTATTGTTGGTTCATATAGGTCTACTTTTTACTGGATATGGCCAAATGGGAACTTCGATAGAAATAGACGGCGGATTTTTTTCTTATATCCGTTCGGCTTTCTTCAAGTTGATGGTACGTCCATGGGTTATTGCTTATTTGCTGATTTCCAATAGCCGTAAAAATCTTGCTGTAACTGTTCTTTTGTTTTCTATTCACACGATTCTTGCTCATTCTTTAGGAGGGTTCTTTATTCTATTACTCATCTTATTGTTTAGGCAAGGCAAGAAGGTGAAATCTTTTGTGAAGCGAAATTTCTTGTTTGTATTAGCGATACTCTATTTGGTTCCGATTGTTGTCTCTTCCGCTTATAATGTTCGTGCACAATTAAGGGGACAAGGAGGGATGAGTGAAACTTCAAACATTGATATAATGGTTGGGAAATTATGTGGACGAATAAGTAGTTTTTCCAACAGTGCCTATATTTTACAGAACTCGTCACAAAATGTTTATGATTTGGAATTAATCCCCGATTTTTTTTACTTTTATGATACATTACATTATTGGGGATACAGACCTGAGTTTAAGAGTACTGGATTCTATGTGGAAGAGCAAATAAAGCATTCAAAATTAGAAAACAGTTCAACTATGCCTGGTGTCATAGGGGTTTTAATAATGTCATATGTTAAATCTCCTTACATATTTCTTTTTAACCTGTTTCTGATGACTTTTCTTCTTATTATAATATTTAATCTAACAAAGAGGATAGGATTTCCAAATGCTTCTGGAATTGCTTATATTTTAACAATAGAGTTTGCTACAAGTGGAGATATTTCAGCTCTTTCTAATACTATATATACCCTGCTGATAATATGGTTTACATTGTCTATATCAAACATAATAATATGGAAATGAAAAAGAAAAAGAAAGTACTTGTGTTATATCCATCGGGGAATTATCTATATCCTACGACAGGAGGAGAATTATATGATTCTTATCTTTTTAAAAGAATACTTTTTTCTGGACAGATAGATATGTCCTTTTTTACAAAGGATCATACTAGACACATTAATAAGTGGTTGTTGCCTGCATACATACTCTGGTCGTGTAGGAGAATCGGTTCATACGATGCTGTATTCTTAAATAGCAGTTGGTTTGCTCAATCTATTTGGTTGCTTTATTTTTTCAGAATATTTTATCCTAAGTTGAAAGTCTACGTTATTCATCATCATTTTCGGTATCAGGAAATGTCTGGAATAAAAAGACTATTACAATACATGTTGGAATGGCTGGGGCTGGGGGTGTCTTTCGCTGTTATAACTCCCAATCCATATACGCATTCCTTGATAAAGCAGATGAGACCAGATAGTCGTACTGTTTTTCTCGAAATGGCATTCAAGAAAGATGTTCCAACATCTTCTTGCTATGTGTTAAAACGGTTATTATTTGTTGGTACTGTATATCAACGGAAAGGACTTTTATATCTACTGGAGGCAATAGGACAGATGTCTGAAAAGGAAAGATCTGGGATTCATTTGGATATTGTGGGAGATCTTTCTTACAAAAAATACTATAAACGTCTGTTGTCTTTGGTTCACTTATATGGGTTGGAGGATGTTGTAACTTTTGTAGGACGTATATCAGATGAAGAATTGAAGTCATATTATTCTCGAGCATATTGTTTTGTATTTCCGTCTTTGTTGGAAGGTTATGGTATGGTGTTAATTGAAGCAATGTCTTACGGACTGCCAGTGATAGCGTTTGACAATTCAGCTATACCTTTTACAGTAAAAAATGATAGAAATGGCATATTAGTGAGGGATAAAAATATATTGGATCTTAAAAAATCCATTTTAAAACTATGTGTAGATACAGATTACCATCGGAAATTGTGTGATGGTGCTCTAGATACTTATCGCAATGCTCGTTCTCTTTCTGATTTGGATGTAGATATAGAAAATTTTGTAATAAAGGAACTAATAAACTAAATCAATATGGAAGTGATTCCGGAGTGTGAATATTTATTACTTATTATAGTTTACTTGGTGATAAACTCTCAATAAAGGGCTCATAGTTAAAAGTAATACATTCGTTACTTACAAAAAATAAAAATTATGTATAGCATCGAATATTTAGAACGATTTTTTTAGTATCAATCAGAGGTATCACCAAGTAGTGACTCTCTTAAGTCCTTTTGTGAAAAGAATAAAGTGCCCTGTAATATCTTTAAAAGTGGTATAAGGTTATTCGTGAAAGAATAGCCGAGGTAAAGGTTGACGCTAGGAGGATCCATCTTTCAGTAATTCTCCTCGTTCTTTCATTACTATAGATGAATATTTAATATCTAATAAATAAGTTGTAATGAATTCTATTAATATTATTAATATTCTAGGAGTTTATCCTCCGCCTTTAGGAGGTGTGTCTATTCATGTTAAGCGATTAATACATGGCTTAAATAAATATAGATTAATCTTTCTAATAAATTATGGATCTAAAGTGAAAGGTTTTGAATATATAGAAAATATACATTCATTGCCATTTTATATTTTTTCTTTATTGTGGAAGAGAAGAAGGATTATACATGTTCATTCAAATTCATATGTAATATTTTTACTCCTTTTGCTATTTGGAATTCGTCATAAGATTGGTGTGACATTACATAATCAAAGAATAGCGAGGATGAAGTCTTCGTTTAAACAATTTGTGTTTACATCGTTTTTTCATAGAGCGGATTTTATTATTTTGAATAGTAAAAAGTATTCAGATATTCTTGTTCAAAAGTATAGATTGTCAGAAAATCGATTGCATGTGATTCCTGCTTTTATTCCTCCGATGAAGTCTGAGTCTTGTGGATTGCCAAAGGGGGTGTTAGAATTTGGAAAAAAATGTAATTATCTGATTTCTGCAAATGCTTTTCGTTTGGTTGTTGAAGATGGTTTGGATTTATATGGATTAGATCTTTTGATAGACTTGATTTATGATTTAAGGAAGGATGGTATTAATGCAGGTTTGTTATTCTGTTTGCCAGAAATAGGTAATAAAAAATATTATGAGGAGCTTCAGAAAAGAATTGAGAATTATCATTTAAAAGAGTATGTGAAGATAGTTTCTGGTGTAATACAAAACGCATTTGAATATTGGAAGATTTCAGATGTTTTTATTCGTCCTACTACTACTGATATCGAGGGGATATCTGTAAAAGAGGCTTTGTGGGTAAATACTCCTGCTATAGCAAGTGATGTATGTGAGAGACCTGCGGGAACATTACTTTTTGAAAACAGAAACTATTTAGATTTAAAGGATAAGGTGTTGAAAATCTATAAGAAGGATAAATATGAGACTATAGATTTTAGAGAAAATGTACCTGATGTTGTAAATGAAATATTGAAAATATATAATTCTTTATGAAACAAATAATTCAAGACCTCAAATCCGGATCAACCATCTTGGAAGAAGTTCCTGTTCCTCAAGTAAAATCCGGCTATGTTTTAATCCAAACGACTCGTACGCTAGTATCTTTAGGAACGGAGCGTATGCTCGTGGAGTTCGGAAAGGCGAACCTGATTGATAAGGCACGGCAACAACCGGATAAGGTGAAGCAAGTTTTGGACAAGATAAAGACGGATGGTTTACAACCGACACTGGAGGCCGTGTTCAATAAGCTAGGGCAGCCTTTGCCTTTGGGATATTGCAATGTCGGACGTGTAGTAGCAGTCGGGAAAGGTGTTGCGGAATTCAAGGTGGGCGATCGGGTGGCCTCGAACGGGAACCATGCGGAGTTTGTTTGTGTGCCGAAGAATCTGGTGGCGAAGGTGCCGGATGATATAACGGATGAGGAAGCGGCCTTTACGGTGATTGGCTCGATTGGTTTGCAGGGAATCCGCTTGCTGAATCCTCAGTTGGGAGAGACGGTTGTGGTGGTCGGTCTGGGATTGATCGGTCTGGTGGCGGCGCAGTTGTTGAGAGCGAACGGCTGTAAGGTTATCGGGGTGGATTTTGACCAGCAGAAGGTGGATATGGCCGCCTCGAAGGGAATCGTGGCTGTTAATCCGGGCAGAGGTACGGATCCGGTAAGGTTCGTGGAGGACTATACGGGTGGTATCGGTGCGGATGGTGTCTTGATCACGGCCTCCACGCAAAGCCATGAGGTGATCCACCAGGCGTGTGAGATGTCCCGTAAGCGGGGACGGATCGTGCTGGTGGGTGTTATCGGATTGAATATGCGAAGGGATGATTTCTATAAGAAGGAGTTGAGTTTTCAGGTATCTTGCTCGTACGGGGCCGGACGTTATGACGAGGAATATGAGAACAAGGGGCACGATTATCCGTTGGCTTATGTCCGCTGGACGGAAAAGCGTAATTTTGAGACGATACTCCACGCGATCTCTTCCGGATCGTTGGATGTCAAGTCGTTGATAACGGAAGAGGTTGACTTGGTGGATTATGAGGAGATTTACGGCGATATGCGCAAGAAAGGATCGATCGCCTCTATATTGCGGTTTCCCGCTGATTCAAAAATGGAGTCTGTTGTCTCTATCGGCAATAATACCTTTGTGAGTGGAAAGGGCAAGATCGGGATTATTGGGGCGGGCAATTATACCTCCGCCATGGTCATACCTTGCTTGGCTAAGGCCCACGCTAGAATCAAGTATATAGCGAGTGCCCAAGGATTGTCCGCCAAGATATTGGCGAGGAAGGCGGGGGCGGAGAACGCCACGTCGGACTATCAAAATATATTGAGAGATCCGGAGGTGGATTTGGTGATGGTCACGACACGCCATAACCTGCATGCCCGGATGGTGATAGAGGCTTTACGGAATGGGAAAAGCGTATTCGTGGAGAAACCGTTATGCTTGAATGAGACGGAATTGGATGATATTATACGGGCTTATCAAGGGGCTCCTGAGGGCACGACCTTGACGGTTGGTTTTAACCGGCGTTTCTCTCCGTTCGCCGAGAAAATGAAGCGATTGCTAGGTGACGGACCTAAAAATATAGTGGCGACGATGAACGCCGGATTTATCCCGCGGGAAGTGTGGGTGCATGATCTTGAGATAGGTGGAGGGCGGATCATTGGAGAGGCTTGCCATTTTATCGATCTATGTTCCTTCTTGGCGGGCTCGGAGGTCGTGGCGGTCTGCATGAATGCGTTAGGCGAAAATCCGGAGGAGAATACGGATAATGCCAGCATATTGCTTCGTTACGCGAATGGGACGAACGCCGTGATCAATTACTTTGCGAACGGCTCGAAATCGTACGCCAAGGAACGTGTGGAGGTTTTCTCTCAGGAGAGGGTCTTGGTCTTGGATAACTGGCGTAAATTGACCGGGTATGGTTTTAAGGGTTTCTCATCGATGAAGGCCGGTATGGATAAAGGGCAAAAACGTCAATTTACGTTGTTGAATGAACGTATCCGGGAGGGCGGTAAGCCTTTGATTCCATTTGGGAGTATATTGAATACGACGAAAGCTACTTTCGCTTGCATTACGAGCTTGAAAGAGAGATGTTGGGTGAATCTCTAAAATTATATATTTCTACTCTTCGGAACTTGAGATCTCGCCAAGTTCGTTATCAAGTCTGGTATAGGCTACGGGCATATATTAGGAAATACAGGAGCTTTCGGTATGTATTGTCATTACCGAGAGTGGGACATCCTTTGTCTTTTAAACTTTTCATCTCGAAATATACGGACTTGGATAGTGTTACGGGGCATTTCTCTTTCTTGGGTAAGGAATCCGCTTTTCTAGGATGGAACGATGAGAGCTTTGGCAAATTATGGTCCTATAATCTAAATTATATGGACTACCTTCATCAAGAAACCATATCTTTCGAACAGGCCGTTTGCTGGATCGATAAGTTTGTCGATGAAATAGAGGGGAATAGGAATGGTCTGGAACCTTATCCGATCGCTTTACGAGGCATCAATTGGATCAAGTTCCTGTCGAAATATCATCCTTATATTCTGGCTGAGAATAAACGAAAATGGGATTCCTCCTTGTATGCCCAATATCAGATTTTACTGGATAATCTGGAATATCATCTTTTAGGGAATCACTTATTGGAAGACGCTTTCTCCTTGTTATGGGCCGGGCTTTATTTTAAGGATGAGCCGATCTATCAAAAGGCGAAAGGCTTATTGTTGCGGGAACTGGAAGAGCAACTCCTTCCGGATGGCGCTCATTACGAGCAATCACCGATGTATCATTGTATATTATTGGATCGATTGCTGGATTGCTATAATGTCTCTGTAAATAATTTGCGGTTTATAGGGCAGGAAGGTTTGAATGAACGCTTACGAGAAAAAGCCGGTGGTATGTTGGGACATTTAGCCTCTGTCGTTTATAAAGATAATACGATACCTCTCCTGAATGATTCCGCTGAGGGAATCGCGCCTTCTCCGACTCAATTGTTTGCATACGCTAAGCGATTGGATATGGACTGGGAAAAGCTTCCGATGGGAGCGTGTGGCTATCGAAAATTGATGGCGGGCCATTGGGAGGCTATCGTGGATGTTGGAGACATAAGGGCCTCTTACCAACCCGGCCATTCGCATGCGGACACGTTCAATTATGAGTTGCGGATAGGGGGTAAGCCTTTCGTCATAGATACCGGAATCTCTACGTATGAAAAGACAGCCCGTAGGCAATACGAGCGTGGCACGGCGGCCCATAATACGGTGATGCTAGGGGATAAGAACTCTAGCGAGGTATGGGGAGGCTTTCGTGTGGGGAGGTGGGCAAGGGTGACGCTTCTCAAAGATTCTCCGAATGAGGTGGAGGCTTGGCATGATGGCTTTGGCTCATTGGGTAGGCATCGGCGAAGATTTATGATCGATAAGGATCGTTTTAGGATAGAGGACTCTGTCTCAACAGCCGTGAAAGCCGTAAGCTTGATCCATCTGGCTCCGGACGTGGAGATCATGTCTTGTTCACGGACTGAGATCGTGACGAGTATTGCGGCGATAAGAATGGCCGGCGCATCCTCTGTCGAGATTGCAGACGAGCAAGTGTCATTTACGTATAACCGTTTTCACCTATCTAAGACAATTCGTATTCATTTTGTGAAGAGACTTTCTTATACAATCGGTTGATCGTTATTGGACCATTCTTGATCTGCCTAATATCTTACTTAAAAAATAACACATATTTCTTATGAAAGCATGTTTCATGGGGTTGGGCTATATTGGCCTGCCCACGGCTATTATTGCCGCAAAGCACGGGGTGGAGA
>OKSD01001989.1_pt1 | contig 18462 bp, 19 predicted proteins | sample 1601221 | NCBI WGS metagenome assembly OKSD01 (sample SAMEA3541550, study PRJEB24748) | human gut metagenome | biome: human gut; feature: human-associated habitat; material: faeces | place: China | collected 2012
AATGGTGTTACGGTTCATTGGGGTTGTAACGGAAATAATCCTGGATATAGTTTATTTTTAAATTCTTTGTTTTGATATAGGTTTAGATAATTATCTTCGGATTTAAAATAATGAAGAATATTCATCAGTTCAGTATTTGTTTTATTAATTGGCAAGTTGGTTAAGTATGAATTGATATTATGATGTGAAAAAGTAGGATGTTTTTTTTCTTTAATTATAATATTGTCTATTTTTTTATCTAATTCCATTGTGTTTACCTCAACTATTTAGTTTTATTATAGTTTTGTTGTCACTTTTTTACAATTCATTGTCACTATTTTCAATGTAGAATGGCTCTAAAATAAACTAATATATCTTCGTAATGAAAGAGGTTACAAGAAATGGAGGATAAGAATATGAATAAATTAGTAAAAAGCTCAACAATGCTGTTGTTAGCATTCTCGATGGTTGGATGTACTACGAATAATACGAGTAGTATTGAAAAAAGTGAATTAAATTCTAGTAACTATGTTCAAATGTTTAATTCACCTCAAATGAAAGATAAACCGTTAACTAGATGGTGGGTTCCAGGATCTAAAATGGACAAAAAGGAAATTAGAAAAGAAATTAAATCTATGGTTAAGGCTGGATTAGGTGGAGCAGAGATTGTTCCTGTTTCACTGTCTGGAGGAGATGGAGATGGTAATACAGATTGGGGAAGTAAGAATTGGAAAAAAATTACAAAATATATATTAGAAATTGCTAAAGAGTATGATTTTACAATTGATTTTACTATGAGCCCCGCATGGCCGTTAGTTTTACCAACAATTAAAGATGTAAATAATAAAGATCAAGGAGCGCAAATGGAATTAGATGGTGCATGGATTGATGGAATAACTAAGGTGACACCTTTTAAAGGAAAATTACCACAAAGTAAAGAAGCTCAAAAAGATATTAAAAATGTAAAGGGAAAAACAAAATTAATAGGTGTTACGGTAGCTAAATATATTGATAAAGAAAATAAAGTCTTATCTTATGATAGTGCACAAACTTTAGATATTACTAAATTAAAAAAAGATAAGGATGGAAATTATGAATTATCATATACACCATCTGATGATGGAGAATATGTTCTTTATGCATGGTATCAACATCCTTCTGGAAATCAAAAATATGGAAATAATCAAGTTGATCATTATTCAAAATCTGGTACACAAATGATTATTGATTATTGGCAAAATAATCTTATTCCTTATTATGGTGATGCTTGGGAAAGTTGTCGTTCGTTGTTTATTGATTCATTAGAATTTGAAACACATTTAGATTGGACATATGGATTAGATAAAACATTTAAAAAAAGTTATGATTATGATATTATTCCATACTTAGCAGCTGTCTATGATTCAAGTGATGAAGATACAGCAATAGGAAATTATATGGGAGATCCTGTTTCAACATTTACTTTTGATAAAAATACAAATCAAATACAAAATGATTATAAAGAAAATTTAACACAAATGTATATCAATAATCATATAAAACCATTGGAAAAATTTTGTAAAGAAAATAATGTTACTTTAAGATATCAAACATCTTATGGTAAAAATTTAGAAGTTGCACAAACTGCGATGTATCCTGATATTCCAGAAACAGAGTCATTATATGGAAATGATTATTTAGATTTCTATAGGCTTCAATCAGGTGCTGTTCATGCAACTGATAAATCAATTTATTCAATGGAAACTGCTGCTGAATGGACAGAAACATGGAATGATAAAAAAGAAAATGGTGAATATGGTACTCGTGGAAATGGCGAAAGTAATAGTGGAAATTATGAACAAACATTTCAAGATCATTTATGGCATGATCAACGTGCCTATGCAACAGGTGTTAATCAAATAGTTATGCATGGCTATCCATATTCAGGAATTTACAAAGGAAAAGCACTTAAAGGAACACAATGGCCTGGGTTTACAGGGTTTGAATCTTATAAATGGTCAAATTCTTGGGGTGAAAGACAACCTAATTGGAAATATGCATCGAATTATTTAGATTATCTTTCAAGAATTCAAATGACTTTAAGACAAGGTACTCCTAAAGTAGATGTTGCGGTGTATCATCATTCATATTATGAAACAATTGATTTTTGGGGACCAGATAAAATTTTTAAAACTGAATCTTTAGAACAAAATGGATATAGTTATGACTTTTTAAGTCCTGCAACAATTAATTTAGACAATATGAAAATAAAAGATGGAATTTTAGATAAAGATGGTTCAGGTTATAAGGCATTAGTATTTGATAATCAATCAGATATCTCTTATGAAACAGCAAATAAAATACTTGAATTTGCTAAAAAAGGATTAAAAATTATTTTTGTTGGTGAAATTCCAAATAATAATGTTTTTTCAGATGATAAAGATATTAATAGTATAATGGAAAAAATTATAAAACAAGAAAATGTAGTTTGTGTTGATTCTGTTGATGATGTAGTTAATGCTTTAAAAGAAAAGAATATTGTAGCTGATGCAAATTATAATAATCAAACATTATTATCTAATCATCATAAAACTAAAAATAATGATTATTATTTTATTTATAATTATGGTGGAACAAATAATTATCGAGAAGTAGAAAATGTGCAAAATGTTAAAACTGAAATCACATTGAAAGGAGAAGGAAAACCTTATTTAGCTGATGCATGGACAGGAAAAATTACACCAATAGTTAATTATAAAAAGGATAAAGATACAATTACAGTTGATGTTGATATCGCGGCTAATGATTCGAATATTATTATTTTATCAAAAGATAATATTACAAAAAATAATTCAGAAAAAGACAACAGTATTTCTGAAGAAATAAAAATTGATCATTGGAATTTAAATATTGAATCATGGACAAAAGGTAAAACAGTTTTGGATACAAATAAAGAAAAAATAGATGTTGGCCAATTGGATAAGCTTGCAACATGGAATCAAATAGAAGGTCTAGAAAATGTATCAGGAATTGGTGAATATACTGCTGTATTTAAAACAAATGATGAATATGAAAAAGGTCAAAAAGCATATATTCATTTAGGAAGAATAAAAGATGCATATGGTTTAATGATTAATGATAAAAAAGTTATTGTAGATCAAGTTTCAGGGATAGCTGATATTTCAAATTATTTGAAAAAAGGTGAGAATAAAATAAAGGTTACTGTAGCAACATCATTATTAAATGCAGTACTGGAAGAAAATAAAAATATTTTAAATGATGATGGTAGAGTATTAGATGATAGACATCCATCTGCATATGGTTTAGAGGGAGAAATTGTAATAAATTCAAAAAATAACTAACAGATGAAAGTGCTTTAGATAGACAATATGTTATTGAGAGAGTGTTAATTGCACTCTCTTTTATGTTATAATGGATAAGGTGATAAACATGAAACATATCTTTATATTAAAACCAGATACTTCTAAAAGTTTGATTAATTGTATAGTAACAATGATGCAAGGAAAACGTTATGAATTACGCTATACCAAAGATTTAGATGATGCAAGAAAGATAGCCTTATCTTATCAAGATGAAAAGGAAGTTTGTCGTTTATATGCGATAGGTGGCGATGGTTTTGTTCATAAGGTGGTCAATGGCATGGTAGGGTCTTTTCATGAACTCGTTGTCATTCCGCAAGGAACAGGTAATGATTTTGCTAGAAGCATCTACAAAAATTTAGATGCGATAAAGATTTTTAAAGAGTCATTAAATAAGCAAGCCAAAGCAATTGATGTGATTCAATGCAAAGAAGATTTATATTGTATCAATGTCTTTTGTTGTGGTTTAGATGCTGATGTTGGAAATCTAGTGAATACAAATCGTAAGACAACCTTATTTCCAAGAATTATGCAATATAGTTTAACGATTTTAAATAAGATCTTTCATTTAAAATTTTATCCAACCGATATTTATACATATAATAAAGATATTTATCAAGGTAATGTTTTGATTTGTACCTTTTGTAATGGTCATTATTTTGGGGGTGGCTATCAAGCTGGTTATTATTCATCTTTAGATGATGGGATGATTGATATGTCTGTAGTGGGTGAGATTTCTAAAAAAGAATTACCATATTATTTAAAAGGTCTCATTACCAATACGTTACATAAAACAAAGAAATTTCAACATTTTAAAGAAGATGATGTTTGGGTCAAAACCAATCAATATGTTAATATTGATGGTGAAAAATATGAACCAGGAACATATCACTTAAAATGTTTACATAAAAAAATTCAATTAGTTTATTAAGGAGATTACTATGGAAATAGATTTAAAAACAGATTCACGTAAAGTAAAACCAGGAGATACTTTTATTGCGATTAGAAATGTTAATCGCGATGGACATGATTATATTCCTCAAGCTATTAAAAATGGGGCAACAAAAGTAATTGTTGAAGAAGGAAATTATGATGTTGAAACTGTTGTTGTTGAAGATACAAGAGCATATTTAAAAGATTATTTGTATGAACATTATTATCCTTATTTCAAAGATATGAAATTAATAGGGGTTACAGGTACAAATGGGAAAACAACAATTGGTTATATGATGTATCAAATGATGACGATGCTTGATATTCCTTGTGCTTATATGGGAACAATTGGTTTTTATTATTGTGGGAACTTTATTAAAATGGTTAATACCACACCTGATGTAGATGTACTTTATGATTATTTTATTAAAGCAAAAGATGCGGGGTGTAAAGTACTTGTGATGGAGGTTTCTTCACATGCGCTTGCGAAAGATCGTATTCATGGCTTAGAATTTGATGAAGTTGCTTTTACAAACTTAACACAAGACCATTTAGATTTTCATAAAACATTAGAAAACTATGCGAATGCTAAACAATTCTTATTTAAAAAGACAAGAGGAAAGAAAATTGCTGTCATAAATGGTGATGATCCACATGCTTCACATTTTGAATTAGAAGGAAATCAAAATCTTTTGATTTCTGATCAAAAAGGTGATGTTCTCATTCAAAATATTGAATTTTCTCACTTAGGGACAACCTTTACCTTTAAATATCAAGAAAAAGAATATCAAACACATATTCAAATGGTAGGAAGATACAATGTTTATAACTATCTTACAGCGATGCTTTTAATTCATGAATTAGGATATGAAATTGATGCTATTTTAGCCTTAAATACAAAACTCAAAGCACCTAAAGGAAGAATGGAGTTAATCGTTTATGATACAAATGGTATCTTTGTAGATTATGCCCATACCCCTGATGCCACTTTGAATGTTTTAGAAAGTGCTCAAGAATTTAAAAAAGGAAAAATTATTACGATTATTGGTTGTGGGGGAGATCGTGATACGACCAAACGACCAATCATGGGGGAAATTGCCTGCAAACATAGCGATCATGTCATTATTACGGATGATAATCCACGAACAGAAGATCCTCAAAAAATCATTAATGATATTTTAAAAGGGGTTAGTGGTGATTATGAAGTCATCAATGATCGTCATCTCGCCATTGCTAAAGGAATGAGTTTATTAAAAGAAAATGATATCTTAATGATTTTAGGAAAAGGTCATGAAGATTATCAAATTATTGGAACAGAAAAGATTCATTTTTCTGATCAAGAAGAAGTAGAAAAATATATAAGGGAGCATATACATGACTAAAATTGCATTTTTTGATGTGGATGGAACCATGATTAATGTACCTCATCAATTATTAAAACCGACAGATAAGACGATACATGCTTTAAAAGAATTTCAAAAACAAGGAAATTATATTGTTGTAGCAAGTGCTCGTGGCGTTAAACCAGAATGTTTAGACGAAATTCCTTTTGATGGCTTTATTGGTTGTGATGGAGGCTATATTGAATTCCATCAAGAAGTTTTATTAAATAATGTTTTTAGTGTGAAAGATTTAAACTTACAAAATAGTATTTATGAAGCAACAAATGGACAATATATAATCAGTGAAAGGAATCAAAGTTATTTCAGTGACATGAATGGGGAACTTATCAAAAAACATTTAAGACTTTATACAGGAACAGATAAGCTTCCTGATGATTATGATGATAACTGGCGCTTTCAAAATGTTAAAGCTAATACAGTAACCGCTCTTTTCTATAATGCAAAAGACTTACATGAAGCCTTAGATATGTTACCAAAAGAATGGTCTATCAATGCTTATGATACAGGACATATTCGTATGGATGTCCATCCTCAAGGTTACACAAAAGGAATAGCGTGTGAATATTTATATCAAAAATTAAATATTCCTAAAGAAAATACGTATGCTTTTGGTGATGGAGAAAATGATATTGAAATGTTGCATCTTGTAGGAACTTCTATTGCGATGGGTAATGCGGATGTTGAAGTTAAAAAACATGCATCTACTGTGACTTTAACAGTAGATGAAGATGGTATTGCTGATTTTTTTGAAAAGGAATTTAAAATCAAATGAGAATTAGAAAAATAAATTTTCAAGAAATAAATTTTGAATATTGTTCTTATCCTCAATCAATGTATGATTCCATAAAAAGAATAGGACTTTCTTTTCCTATTAAAGTGAATATTATTAATGGTAAATATTATTGTAAAGATGGACATAAACGTCTTTCTATTATTCAAGATTTATTAAAAAATGAAGAAGGTTATGAAAAAAGAAGGGATGTTCCCTATATTATTTATAATGATGGGAGTTCTAGATCTAATGATTGTTGGCGTGATCGCAACATGCATTAGATCTTTTTCATTTTTTGAAAGCATAAAACGAGAATAAATAAGAGGTATATAATAGATGCGAGGAAGTGATTATTTTGTTATTTAGTAATAGAGATTTAAAAAAATTGATAATACCTTTAATTATTGAACAGGTATTAGCATTGACAATTGGGATTTTTGATACGATGATGGTTTCCCAATGCGGGCAAAGTGCGGTTTCAGGAGTGAGTATTGTCGATGGGTTAAATGTGTTGATTATCAATATCTTTTCGGCACTAGCTACAGGAGGAGCTGTTGTTTGTTCGCAATATATTGGTAAAAAAGATGAAGAGATGGCTTGCCATAGTGCTAAACAGCTCTTATTTACCATCTTAGGTTTATCACTTGTTATTATGGTTTTATGTATGATTTTCAATGGGAATTTATTGAATTTGATTTTTGGACATATTGAAAGTGATGTGATGGCTTATGCAAGAACTTATTTTTTCTTTTCAGCCTTATCTTATCCTTTTATTGGTTTATTTAACGGTGGGGCTGCTTTATTTAGATCAATGGGAAATAGTAAAGTGGCTATGACAAATTCATTTTATATGAATATTGGAAATATCGTTTTGAACTACCTCTTTATTTTTATTTTAAATATGTCAGTCAAAGGAGCAGCAATTGCTACTTTACTTTCAAGAATGTTCTGTTCATTTATTATTTTATATATGTTATTAAATAAAGAACATATTGTACATATTGATACGTATTTAAAATATAAGTTTGATTTTTCAACTGTCAAAAGAATCTTAAAAATTGGTATTCCAAATGGTTTAGAAAATGGAATGTTTCAAATGGGGAAAATCCTTGTGCAAAGACTTGTTTCAACTTTTGGAACAGCTGCCATTGCAGCCCATGCTGTTGCCTTTAGTTTAACATCCATTGCCGTTGTTCCAGGAATGGCTTTAGGACTTGCTATTTTAACAGTTGTAGGCCAATGTATTGGAGCTAATGATTATCAGCAAGCTAAATATTATACAAAGAAACTGATGATTATTGCTTATTTATCAACAATTGTAGCAGCTGGTATTTTACTTGTTGGGGTTAGATATATTTTAAGATTTTATGCTTTACCACAAGATACTGCTAATTTGGCGGTTTCAATGGTTTCACTTCATTGTGTTTTTGATTTCTTTGTTTGGCCAATGGCATTTTCTTTTCCAAATGCCTTACGTGCAGCCAATGATGCAACTTTTACAATGATCGTTTCTACATTTTCAATGTGGACTTTCCGTTTTGCTTTAAGCTATGTTTTTGCTTTGTATTTACGCATGGGTGTCATTGGTGTTTGGTGGGCTATGATTGTTGACTGGATTTTTAGGTCAATTTGTTTTATGATTAGATATAAATCCAATAAATGGATGAATAGAACGTTAGTATAGGAGAATTATATGGAAAAAGTAGAATATTATTTTAGAGAAATTTCAAAGATTCCAAGAGGATCTTACAATGAAAAAGCAATTTGTGATTATGTGGAAAACTTTGCTAAAGAAAGAAATATAAAATATGTAAGAGATAAAATGCATAATATCATGCTTTTTAAAGAAGCAACAAAAGGCTATGAAGATCATGAAACAGTCATGTTAGAAGGACATATGGATATGGTCTGCGAAAAAAATAATGATAGTGATCATGATTTTTCAAAAGATCCTATTGAACTTATTGAAGAAGATGGTTTTTTACATGCCAATAAAACAACATTAGGAGCGGATGATGGTGTTGGTGTTTGTTATATGCTTGCTTTATTAGATGATGAAAGCTTAAAACATCCAGCTTTAGAATGTGTTTTTACAGTTCAAGAAGAAGTAGGACTTAATGGAGCAATGGGTCTTGATAAAAGTATTTTAAAAGCGAAAAAGATGATTGGACTTGATAGAGGGAAAGAAAAAATTATTACTGTAAGCTGTTCTGGAGGAAGAAGAGCTGTTGTTGAAAAAGAACTTTCTTATCTAAAAAATGAATCGCCTTGTTATCAACTTTATGTGGGTGGCTTACAAGGTGGACATTCAGGAGGCGTTATTCATTTAGAAAGAGGAAACGCTAATGTGATTATGACACGTGTCTATTATCATCTTTCTTTAAATAACATTGAATTTTTATTAGGAAGTTTTAAAGGTGGTTTAAAAGATAATGCGATTCCTAGAGAATGTGTCAGTGTCTTTGCTTCAAATGATGATTTTAAAAAAATCAAAGAAGTTGTTTTAAAAGTAGAAAATGATTTAAAAGAAGAATTAAAAGAAAGTGATGAACATGTATTTGTTCGTTTAGAAAAAGTAGATTCTTTAAATGAAGTGATTTCAGTTAAAGAAAGCCAAGATATTATTTCAATGATGTATTTAATGCCTAATGGCTTTATGCATAAATCTTTAAAAATGGATCTTACCAATATTTCTTTAAATATGGGTGTAGTGGAAATGAATGAAAAATTCAATATTTATTTTTCAATTCGTTCTCCAATGGAATCGGCCAAAGATGAATTATCAAATAAATTGAGTTTAATTGCATCAATGTTTCAGGCAAAATATGTTTTAGATAATAACTATCCAGGATGGAATTACGATGAAGGTTCAAAACTTAGAAAACAATATGTTGATTTTGTAAAAGAAACAGAAGGAATCACTTTAAAAGAAGAAGGGACACATAGTGGTCTTGAAACAGGTATTTTCAAAGGGGCACTTCAAGATTTAGATATTATTACTTTAGGGCCAGATATGTTTGATATTCATACTCCTGATGAAAGATTAAATATGAATTCATTTTATAAATGTTATCAAAGATTAATTCATTTTTTAGAGAGATTATAAGATGTTAGAACTTATTAAAGTAAAATATGATCAAGATATCAAAAATCAATTAGAAAAAAGATTTATTGCTTTTGACGTAGAAACAACAGGTTTGAATCCAAAAGAGGAAAGAATTATTGAATTAGGAGCTGTTCTTTTTGAAAATGGACAAGCTGTTCAAAAATTTAATACACTTGTCAATGCTGAAGTAGAAATCTCTGAGTTTATTTCTAATTTGACACATATTACCAATGAGATGTTAGAAAATCAACCACGAGAAGAAAAAGCATACGAGATGTTCCAAGAGTTTATGAAAGTGGCTCTTGAAGGCAAAGTGATTGTTTGTGCGCATAATGCGAAATTTGATATGTCGTTTTTAAAGGAAACATTTGATCGCTTAAAATTAGATGGGAAGATTTGTTATGTAGATACCTTGCAATTATCAAGAAAGTATATTCATGGACCTTATAATTATAAACAAGGAACGATTGCTCATTATTTACATATCAAAAATGAAAATGCGCATCGTGCTTATGATGATGCTTATGTTTGTGGACAAATATTAAATCATATAGTAAAAGGAAGTTTTTAATAAACTTCCTTTTAATGTACAATTTCATTGAGTAAATTGACGGCAGCCATGGCATCTTTTGTATAGTAATCGGCATGAATATCTTGAGCGATATCTTCTGTTAATACAGCACCGCCAACAAAGATTGGACACATATTTTCTTCTTGTTTTAATAAAGCAATTGTTTCTTCCATTGAAACAACCGTTGTTGTCATTAAAGCTGAAAGACCAATAGCTTTAGGATGATGCTTATGATAGGCTTCTAAAACGACTTCTGCAGGCACATCTTTTCCTAAATCAATGACTTGATAACCGTAACTTTCTAAAACAACTTTTACAATATTTTTCCCGATATCATGGATATCACCATGGACAGTCGCAATTAAAACAGGACCTTTAGAAGATTTCGTTGTTTTAAATGTTTGTTTGATCACATCAAAGGCAATTTTGCTTGCTTCTGCTGATTGGATCAATTGAGGTAAAAAGATTTTACCAGTTTCATAATCCTTCCCAATTTGGTCAAGAGCAGGAATTAAAATGTCATTGACGATTGTTAGTCCATCTTGACTTTCTAAGGCTGTTTCTGTTGCTTTTTTGACTTCATCTTTTAAACCGTGTAAGACAACATCATTTAAAGAAAAGGATGTTGTTTGTTTTGGTAAAACGACTTGGCTTTGTGCTTGTTTTTGAATGTAATTTGTAGCATCTTGGTCATAATTATAAAGTACATTGAAGGCATCGATTGTATTCATCAGTTCTTGATCTAATGGGTTGATAATTGGTAAATCAAGTCCTGCCGACATTGCCATTGCTAAGAATGTTTTATTAAGTAAAGGACGATTTGGTAACCCAAAAGAAACGTTACTTACTCCTAAAACAGTATGGACACCCAATGTTTTAACCATAGAAACAGCTTTGATTGTTTCCATGACTTCTTTTTGTTGAGCAGAAGCAGTTAAAACAAGACAGTCAATAATGATATCTTTTTTGTCAATGCCATATTCTTTTGCTTTGTTAATGATCTTTTTAGCGATTTCAAATCTTTGCTCAGCCTTTGGAGGAATGCCATTTTCATCTAAGGCTAAGCCAATGACAACACCACCATATTTTTTTACAACAGGGAAGACGGCTTCCATGGTTTCATCTTTCCCGTTGACAGAGTTAATAAGTGGTTTTCCATTATAATAACGACAAGCTTCTTCAATTGCTTGGAAATTAGAACTATCAATTTGTAAAGGAAGTTGAATAACTTCTTGTAATAATTTAATAACATGCTTCATCACTTTTGGTTCATCAATACCAGGTAAACCGACATTGACATCTAAAACATGAGCTCCTGCTTGTTCTTGTTTGATGGCTTCTACAACAAGTTCATCGTAACGTTCTTCTTTTAAAGCAGCTTTTAATTTTTTCTTTCCTGTTGGATTTAATCTTTCTCCACAAACAACAACATGTTTTCCAAATTCAACAGTTGTTGTTCCTGAAGAGACACGAGTCAACGAAGAAACTTCTCTTGGAGTCACTGTTGTTGGGCAGTTTTCTTTTAATTTTTGAATAAATTCAGGGGTTGTTCCACAACATCCACCAACGATAGCGATTCCTTTTTTGACAAGAGGAACGATTGCCTCAATAAATTCATCTACTTTCATTGGATAAACGGTTTGTCCGTCTTCTAAAAGAGGGAGACCCGCATTTGGTTGAATCATCACAGGGAAAGAGGTACTTTCTAAAATATTTTCAATAATAGGAGCCATTTCATTTGGTCCTAAAGAACAGTTAATTCCTAAAGCGTCCACTTTTAATCCTTCTAAGACATTGACCATTGTAAGAGGATCACAGCCTGATAAACTACGACCATTTGTTTCAAAGGTCATTGTTGCAAAAACAGGAAGATCACTACACTCTTTGACAGCTAAAATACTCGCTTTTAATTCATAAATATCTGTCATTGTTTCAAATAAAACAACATCAATATCCTCTTTTACAAGTTCTACCATTTGCTTAACGCTTTGATAAACTTCGTCAAAAGTTAAAGTTCCCATCGGTTCCATAAGTTTACCAATAGGTCCAATATCTAAAGCAATATAAGTATCAGGTTTGATTTTTTTAGCTTCTTTTGCATTTTGAATAGCTGCTAAAATCACTTCTTGATAGCTATATTTATGTTGTTCTAATTTAAGAGGATTTGCGCCAAATGTATTGGTTGTAATAAAATCAGCTCCTGCTTTTAAATAACGATGATGGATATCAATAATTATTTTAGGATGTTCAATATTATAATATTCTGGAATTTCTCCAGCCTTCATTCCTAGTTCTTGAAGTTGAGAACCAAAACCACCATCAAAAATAAGAAGATCTTTATTTAATCTTTCGCGTAACATGTTTGACCTCTCTTTCTAAAATTACAATCTTTTATATGTAAACAATTCTGACATGTTTTTTCTTTTCTGTTATCACCTAAACCAATCAAACCAATCATTGATTTTTGTGGTAATAAAATATTACTTTCTTGAACAGTCAAACCAATTTTTTTAGAACTTTCGATAATGAAAGCAAGCTCTTTATTGAGTTCAATAGGGACACGACCATAACCAGGACAAAAACGAAACGTTCTTTTACCAATCAGTTGTTCATTTTCATATTCATCACATTTCACTTCTAAAAAACTACTTGCGACAGCATCAAAAATCGTCGCTTTGGTCATGTCAATATGACTGTAATAATGAGATCTTTTTTCTACCTGTAATCCTAAAGTACAGCCAATAATAACAACATCATGACAATTTTGAAATAAATCATTCAAGTCTGGATAATCGAGATTTAAAGAAATTTCATCAATTCTTAAAGGATGAAAAGAAAGAGGAAATTTACGATAAGTTACTCTAAAAGAACTCATTTTTTCAATTTCCTCTATGCATTCATCAATCAAAACATTCATTTTTTCATCAAGTATTTGATGATGATATCCTAAATACTTTAAAGCATTTTCTTTAATCTTTGAAAAATTCATCACGAATATATTCTGTTCTTTTTAAAATTTCTTTTGCAATCTCTGGTTTATTCATTGTATAAATATGTATTCCATCTACACCATGAGTCATTAAATCGATGATTTGATAAGTTGCATAGTGTAAACCAACTTCCCTTCCCGCTTTAGGATTTCCAGCAAAACGATCAATCATCGCTGCTAAATCAAACGGAACAGAACAATTTGACATTTTTGCGATATTTTTTAACTGTTTTGGATTATGAGCAGGCATAATTCCTGCAAGAATAGGGACATGAATTCCAATTTTTCTTGCTTCTCTGACTAGACGATAATAATATTGATTGTCATAAAAAATTTGAGTAACAAGATATTTAGCTCCAGCATCGACTTTTTTCTTTAGGTTTAAAAGATCTTCTTCAAAGTTTTTAGCTTCATAATGTGTTTCTGGATAACATCCACCAGATAAACAAAAATCATTAGGAAAGTTTTCTTCAATGAATTCATTTAATTCACTAGCATATTTAAAATCACCATGATTAATACCATCACCATCTTTAGAATAGTCGCCACGTAAAGAAAGGACATTTTCAATACCATTTTCTTTAAGTTCTTCTAGAATTTCTTTGATTTCATCTTTTGTATTATTCATACATGTTAAATGAGCTACAGATTCAATACCATATTTATTTTTAATGGTTGAGGCAATCTTACATGTATTTTTAGATATAGAACCATTAGCTCCATAAGTGACAGAAATGAAATCAGGATTCATTTTTGCTAGTTCATCAATGGTTGCATAAATAGATGTGATATCATTTTCATTGTTTTTTGGTGGGAATATTTCAAAAGACAATGTAGGTCTTTTATTTAATAATTCATTAATTTTCATACAGCTACCTCACTTTTATTGATTATTATATTGAAAAAAGAATAAATAGTAAATGATTAAATAATTGTAGTTTGTTATAGCTTAAATCTATAACTATTTTTCTTCTATTATTGATTCAGCAATGTTGTTTAAAGAATAACTTAGTGTTGAAAGAGAAGCAATAAGTAAAAATAAATCATGATATTGATTTATATCTAATTGATAATCTTTAATTATTTGTTGAATCATTTTTTGCAGTTGTTGATTTATAGAATGTTTGATTTCAATAAAATGATCATATAACTTTGATAAATCAGTATTACTTTCATAAATAGGAATAAGTAAATCTTTAATTTCTTGAATGGATAGATTGTTTTTTAATTGATAAATCATTAACATTTGAATAATTTGTTCCTTAGTGTATTTTTTCCCTTTTACAGGCGTAATGACTTTTGCTTTGGAATAATTATTGATCATGGTTTTAGTAAGTAATTTATCATCTTCATTTTTTTTATGATTTGCTAGATGGATTTCAAAAAGAGTCATAATTTGATCCATATAGAGATCTAAATCAGGAATATCTTTAGACATAATAGAACTTTTTTGACTTTCTTTTTCAACAAGAGTTTCTAGTGTTTCTTTATTCATAATTTCACCTCATATTTATTTTATAGATTATCATATTTTTTTGCAATATAAACTATTTGAAATGGTTTTAAATACTACATATTTAAAAAAGTCATACTAGGATTTTAAAAAGCTTTATTGTATAATGTCCTTGGTGATTAGATGAAAAATATAAGTAAGAAAAATTGGGTTTTATATATTGTTACTTTTTTGGTGATTGTTATTGGAGATCAACTTACAAAAATATTAGTGTCTTCTTCGATGATGCTAGGGCAATCGCAAGCGATTATTGATAATTTCTTTTATTATACATATTCGCATAATCAAGGAGCAGCTTGGGGAATGTTATCAGGACATATTAGTTTGTTTGTAGTTGTTTCGCTTGCTGCAGCAATTTTTATGTTTTATTACTTTAGTAAGACAACCAAAGCTCAAAGATTAACACGTTATGGAATTGTTTTAACTTTTGCAGGTCTTGTTGGAAATCTAACAGATCGTCTTTATTTTGGATATGTGAGAGATTTTATTGATTTTATTATTTTTGGTTATGATTTTCCTATTTTTAATATTGCTGATATGGCAGTAGTAATAGGAGTAGGATTGATTATTTTAGAGATTATATTTGAGGATTATATTAATGGAAAAAAGAAAATTAGAGATTAATGAAGAAAATGTACGTTTAGATAAGTTTATTATGAATTCAATTTCTGATTTATCAAGAACACTTATTCAAGAATATATTAAAGAAGGGCATGTTCTTGTAAATGGAAAAATTGAAAAAGCAAGTTATAAAATTAAAATGAATGATGCTATTGAAATCACGATTCCTGATAATAAGGAGATGGATGTTTTACCAGAAGATATTCCTTTAGATATCGTTTATGAAGATCAAGATGTCATCGTTGTCAATAAACCTTCAGGGATGATCGTTCATCCAAGTGCGGGAATTTATAGTGGTACTTTAGTAAATGCTTTACTTTATCATTGTAAAGATTTATCAGGAATCAATGGTGTGAATCGTCCTGGTATTGTTCATCGTATAGATAAAGAAACAAGTGGTTTATTAATGGTAGCAAAAAATGATAAAGCTCATAAATCATTGAGTGAACAGTTAAAAGAACATAGTGTTACACGTCGTTATGTGGCTTTAGTTCATGGTGTTATTCCACATGTTCATGGTAAAGTCAATGCGCCAATTGGTAGAGATGTCAATGATCGTCAAAAAATGGCTGTCACAAAAAACAACAGTAAAGAAGCAATTACTAATTTTACAGTATTAGAAAGATATGATGATATGTCTTTAATTGAATGTCGACTTGAAACAGGAAGAACGCATCAAATTAGGGTGCATATGTCTTATATTGGTTATCCAGTTTATGGAGATCCTAAGTATGGAAAGAAAAAAGATGATCAAAGTCATGGACAATTCTTGCATGCTAAAAAATTAGGATTTATTCATCCTACAACAGGTGAATATTTAGAGTTTGAATGTCCTTTACCTGATTATTTTCAAGCAAAACTTGATGAATTGAAAGGAGAATAAAATGTCTAAAAAGATTATTAGTTGGCAACAATATTTTATGGGAGTTGCTAAGCTTTCAGCTTATCGTTCAAAAGATCCTAATACACAAGTAGGAGCGTGTATTGTTTCTCCAGAAAATAAGATCGTAGGAGTAGGATATAATGGACTTCCATGGGGATGCGAAGATGATCAGTTTCCATGGGCGGCAAGAGAAGGAGATTTGTATGATACAAAATATCCTTACGTTGTTCATGCAGAATTGAATGCCATCTTAAATAGTATTTCTCATTTACAAGGATGTACGATCTATGTTTCTTTATTTCCATGTCATGAATGTGTGAAAGCCATTATTCAAAGTGGTATTAAAGAAATTATTTATGAAGATGATAAATATAATGGAACAGACAGTGATCGTGCTGCAAAACGTATGTTAGATGCCGCAGGTGTCAAATACACAAAAATTCCAGCATTTGAATTAAATATTTTATAAAATAAAAAGGTCTTCTTTGGAAGACCTTAAATTACATCTTTAATACGCTTATAATTAGTCATATTAGTTTTTGTTACTTTAAGTAACATTTTTTTACCATACTTTTTAGCAATACTTACAGCAACATGATCGACAACTGAGCTTGTATTACCACGAGGTAATTTTACTTTCAAGCTTCTAGACATGTTATTAAAATATTGGTAAAAGGCATATTTTGAAAGAATAGACGAACACATAATTGCAAAGTATTGTTCTTCTCCTTTTTGTTCAAAAGATAAATCCTTAACAACGATTACTTCACTCTTTAAATAATTATAATACGTTTTAGGTGAAACAAATTGATTTACGACTTTTTTATCAACTTTCATTGCAACTTTTTGCATTACATTTGTAACGGCCTGATTATAAAGTTTTGCTTTAATGTTTGCTAGATTATTACCAGCAACTGCCATTTGATTGTAGTGAGAATTATCAAGAATCAACAAACTATAAACAAGTCGATCTTTGATCTCTCTAGCAATTTCAATAACTTCTTGAGGTGTCATGAGTTTAGGATCACGAACATTTAAGCTCGCTAACCAATCATAATCGCGTTCATCGATATAGCATGCAACAACACATAATGGTCCAAAAAAATCACCTGATCCTGTTTCATCACAACCAATGTGAGAATAAGGATAATATTGTTTTTCTTGGTTTGATGGACCACCATCACTTAAAGGGGCGTAGTTTTCAACATGCATATCTATAATATTCATTGGTTTGTTATTATTTGCTACATTCATGTCATTTCTTTCCTCCTACCATATATATTAATTATAGCATATTTTTCAAATTTTGACACTATATTTTTGTTTTGATACAATAATTGCAAGGAGGTATTTATGGCTTTATTAAATAATCCCTACATAATCGATATAATTATAGGTCTATTCCTTATTATATATACATTTATTGGTTATCTAAAAGGATTCATTATTCGACTTTATGACTTTTTTAGTCTTTTTATAGCTTATTTTCTAACAATTAATTTTTCTTTTCCTTTATCTAAATTGATTATACTTTATCAATTAGAAGGTTTATTAGAACCAATTGGTATAAAGGTAAATCAATTGTTAGTTGCTGTTATTTTATTTATTGTTATCTATTTCCTTTTAAAAGGAATTGGTGTTTTATTAAAACCGTTTTTAAAGAAAATTGTTTCTTTCTTAAAAATGACAAAATTATTAGATCGTTTATTAGGTTTGATTTTATCAATTATTGAAGGAATCATTATTGTATATTTTGTTATTTCAATGATTTTTATTCCTTTTATCAATCAAGGAAAAGAAACAATTGAACAAACGTATATAGGCTCTTTTATAATTGATACCATGCCTCATTATTTTTCATCTATTGCTGATTTTAAAGATTTAAATCAATTAACACATCTAGATGTTTCTTTATCTGATGAAAAACAAGTATCTATGGTGACAAATTTTATAGAAGAAGCAAGTCAAAATAAATGGTTAGATGATGAAACAATAAAAGATTTTATTTATAACTATTATAGTGAAATAGATTTACAAACAGTAGATCAAGAAGATTATCAAAGAATATCTTCTTTATGTCAAAATTATGATATTGATATCAATCTTTTAACGAAAGGACATTAGAAATGAAAAAGAGTTATCGAACATTGGAGTTTTCATTTATTCAAGATTATATTAAAAACTATTGTTTTAGTGAAATGGCTAAAAAGCGAATTGATCAAATACAGCCTTTTCAAGATATAGATGATTTAAAACTCTATCAAGATGATATATCAAGTGATATTCCGCATGATTAAAAGCTTTATGCAGATTCAATCTCATAAGTAAAGCCG
>OKSD01001994.1_pt1 | contig 18421 bp, 17 predicted proteins | sample 1601221 | NCBI WGS metagenome assembly OKSD01 (sample SAMEA3541550, study PRJEB24748) | human gut metagenome | biome: human gut; feature: human-associated habitat; material: faeces | place: China | collected 2012
TTAAAGGTATCCTCACCATATTGAAAAACTACACAATATGCGGGGACGGAAACGTTCAGTGTGGTATTCACAGATTCTTCACCATAGTTTTTGGACATATCCGTACCGTTGGAGTTCGTCTGATAATAGTAGATGCTCAGCGGAACGCTGGTTGCGCCCGTCGTGCTCAGCGGCACTGTAATCCAACCGGAGGTTCCGGTAGAGCTTCTTGCATAGGAGACGTTGCTGGCCCAACTGTTAAATCCGGCGACAGTGACTGCTCCGGTGCTTACGGAGGAAGCAGAAGCGGTGAAGTTCTGACCATAGACGGTGTAATAGTACGCACCGATTGTCGTTGTCCACGAAACACGGAGCTGCACGCTGGAAGCCGTTCGGTTCTGGTGCTCGACCGTTACAGAATAGGACAACTTGGGGGAGGATGCGATCGTTCCGGAAGAAGACGTGGAGCCGACCCAAGTGGGGGAATAGGTGAACGTGATCGTCTTTGTCGAGGTGGAATCCCAGCGAACACTCTGCGAGGCCGGCGTATTGTAGCCGGAGAAGGACTTCGGCGAAATGGTATTGGTCGTTCCGTACTTGTAGGTTGCCGTCGAGCTTCCGAGCCGTGTGCCGTTGCTGGACTGATAGACGATGTTATAGGTGTAGCTGTTCAGGCTCGCGGAGGCGTAAATGCTGGAGGAGGTGATATTGCCCGTCACGGTGAAGGAGCTGCTGCCATGGTTGCCAAGGCTGTAGCCCGTGCTTGCGGCATAGCTGACGCTGAGCGTATCGCCGTAGTAAACCGTGGAGCCGCTGCTGAGCGTCCCCGTGGAAGCGCCTGCATAGGGCGAGGAGGTGCGCTTGACGGTGATGCTGTAGCCCGTGCCGGTGTTCCAGCTGACGGTGTAGGAAAGCGGCGTCCAGCGCGCGGTGAGGGTGACGATGTCCCAGACAACATCCATTTTGGTTTTATCGGTGACTCTTGTGCCGTCAGCGGTGAACCAGCCGGCAAAGGAGTGGCCCACCCGCGTCGGGACGGGCAGCTCACCGATCGGATCGTCGGTATACTGATCGCGTTCAGCTACATCGACCGTGCCGCCGTTGGCATCAAACTTGAGAATGTAAGTCCGAATCTGCCAGGATGCGTGAAGTGTCTGATCGCCGGTCACGATCATATCTTCGGTGACGCGGGTCGACTCACCGTCTTCGTTCTCGATATACCAGCCTTGGAAAGCGCAGTGCTCACGGGTCGGGACGGGAAGCGCGCCGTAGGGCTGACCGTAGATCAGCGTTTTTGTGGTTTCTTCCAGCGTACCGCCACGTGTATCAAAGGTGATCACACAGGTATCCGGCTCCCAGTGCGCATAGAGCGTATGGTTGACCAGCGATGCGACCGGGGTCGTTTCCTTGATCTGTGTGCCGCCGTCTGCCTCGGTAAACCAGCCGATGAACTTATAATACTGCAACGTCGGAACAGGCAGCGTACCATAGGGCTGGCCATAATATACGGTTTGTTCCGTTTTGTCCACACTGCCGCCGTTTGCATCAAAGGTGACGATACAGGAGGTCAGCATTTGCTCAAATTCTTCGTCATCGATGGGAAGAAGCTCACCACTGACAAAGGTCAGGAGGGACGGATTTGTCAGTTCCCTGCAAATCAGATAGTTTCCGGTCAGCCGCAGCTTGCCGACGACACCGGCGTCCGCCTGCTGAAGGGTGACATTCCGGCTGATGACGGCGTTGCTTCCCTGCGAGCTCAGCTCAATCGTTCCGAACAGGGAAAGCTCGGTGTTCTCTGCGTTCAGAATCAGAGAATATCCCGGACTGTTCCGGACGGTTACACGGCTCAGTGTTACTTTGGGAGAACTGAGTTGGAGCGGTGTGCTTGCATTTCCAGCAAAGATCATATTGCTGATTTTGGTTTCTGCGGCATCCGATTTGATCTTCAGATTTTGGTATACGGAGCCGTTGCCGATCAGGAAGAACTGCTCTGTCGTATTGCTGATTTCGACCGTCTGATCGTCAAAGCCGTCCGAACTATCCGAGAGATTCAGCGTGATCCGCTTTGCGCCGGAATGGGCCGCGGCCATGGCGATTGCGGTGTTGGCTGCATTGATGGAGATTTCCGGGACATTTTCAAAGGCGTTCTCTCCGAGTGAGGTGATATACTTATCCATGGAGAATTTGCCGAGCGAGGTGCAGCCCCTGAAAGCTCCGGCGCCGATCTCCTGAATACCGTAGCCGGAAACGACCTCCAGCGAGGTGCAGTCTGCAAAGGCCTCTGCGGGGATCGCAGATACATACTTGGGAAGCGAAACGCCCTTGACCGCCGTGTTGCCGCGGAAAGCATTGGCAGAGATGCCGCGTACACGGACAGCAGAACAGGTGCCGTCGCCGTTGTTCACAGAAATATATTCCGGGATGGTCACATATTCAGTTGAATTATTATGGCATAGATGAGAAAAACATTCGACGGGCCATAAATGATCTATTCCATTTGAATTACGCAATAACATAATCGTAAAACCGCCCATGGTCGAGGCCTATATCTCCACCATGGGCGGTCACTTTTATTTCTCATTCCCTGGTGACATTCTCTGTCAATTCCACCATTAGCTGTGCCCTCAGTTTCGGTCCGGTAGTAAAGGCGATCCGCTTATACTCGGCACACAGGAACCCAACCTCTCCAATCACCGCACCGCTGTTCTTGATCGGCAGCGATTCCAGGAAATCCCGGAGTTTTTTGAAACCTTCCCATGGGGACTGTTCAGCGCATGATACTCCCCATAATACTACCACAGGGCATCTGGGCATGGCTGTGGGCATTCCTCCTCAAATTGGATTCTATGCTCCCGGACATAATCCCTGAATTCGTCCATTCCATCACCCTCCACAAAAGTGTGTGTGATGTTAACTCTGACGGCGGCAAATTACAAGTATTCAATCTGCCCGAATTCCGACTGTCCTTTCTGTCCTTTTTGTCCCGTGGGAATCAGTGAAAAGCCGTCCGCAGCCAGAGGTACTCCCAGCCATGGACGGTTCTATGTATATAGAAAGTAATCATTTATCGTTTATATCTTATAACGATTGCAATTACCACCAAGCCGTGATTTCAGGGCAGGTAGCTGCGGCAAATGGGGCGATCAGTTAGTTCTCAGCCGGAAATGTTCGAAAAACACCAATTTTTATGAGATAAGCGCCTAAAAGCACCGGAAAATAAAAAATTACCGTTGTTGAAATTGTATCAACAACGGTAACAGATTTGGCATACCTACCGTTCGTGGAGACAATGCACCATGTTTTGAAGGCATGGTGCATTATTGTATGGGTTCAGTTTTGATTGCACCGGGACAATGAGGACAGAAGGGACAGACTCTCGATAGCGCTTGCCATCCAAAATGAAACAAAACACTTTCAAGTAGTTTCAAGTAACTTTCAAGTACAATATTGGCTCGCCGCTTGATAATCCCACCTGCATAAAGCATCCATCAGCAATGGCAGATGCTTTTCTGTATCTTCCGCACGCTTTTGGCTTGTGCGGAAACTTCATAAATGATAACTTTCCGTTAACTCTCCCGCCCTGTCATTGACTGTCCCGAATCCAGCAATATACTGTCGTTCCTGTAGGAGGTGTCGCTATGACCCAATCAGAATACGAGGCGGAGTTGCACTTTCGGCTCTGTAAAAGTATCTACGCCACTCTGACAATCAGGGGAATCATTGCAGAAGATGATATGCACACTTTACTCTGTGCCGCTGCGGAAAAATACCATGCACCAATTGGCGAACTGGAGGTGAACAGCATTGCCGGAGAAAAGAATTACACGGGTTGAGTTCCCAGCCAGGACATTGTCCCCGGAACAGCCACCGCCCACAAAGCAGGTTGCAGTCTATGCCAGAATATCCACCATGAAAGATGCCCAGGAGAACAGTCTCCAATCCCAGCAGGAGTATTTCACGGAATACATCCAACGCCATCCGGGCTGGGTCTTTGCCGGGATGTACGCCGATGACACTGCTATAATGGGGCTAAATCAAAACCCGGTACAAACGGGCGTCGATTTAGTCCCATTTTTCTTTTTATCAGCACTTTTTTCAGCAAATGAGGGTGTACCTGCTTAACGACAGAAAAGCGGTGTCCGGCCAACATCCTCATGCCGGACGCCGCTTCTGTATATGGAGGTACATAAGATGGCAACGACAAAGACAAGAACTCCCGCTGAAAAAGTTATCCGCATTCCACTTGACCAGCTTCATTTGATGGCCTGCTACCCTATCCAACAGCGCGAGGATGCCAGCTTCCAGGAGACTGTAAACAGCATCAAGGAACACGGTGTTCTCCAGCCCGCGATCGTCCGGCCCCGGGAGGGCGGCGGATACGAGATTATCGCTGGACGCCGGCGAAAGATCGGCTGTGAACTGGCCCAGCTCCCGGATATGCCCTGCATCGTCCGCAATCTGGATGACGATCAGGCGACCATCGCAATGGTGGACACGGACATCCATCGTGAGAATGTTCTCCCCAGCGAAAAAGGCGCAGCTTACAAGATGAAGCTGGAGGCCATCAAGCGCCAGGGCAAACGTCGGGAGGATGCTTCCCGACAAGATGGCGGGAAGTTGGAGGCCGCCGATATCGTTGGCGAGGAGTCCGGTGAAAGCGGCCGGACGGTTCAGCGGTATATCCGCCTGACCGAGCTGATCCCGGAACTGCAAAAAGCGGTGGATGATGGCACCATGGGTATCACTCCCGCCGAGAAAATCTCCTATCTGAAACCGGAAGAACAGGCCATGCTGGTAATGACCATGGATTATGAGCAGGCTTCTCCCTCCGTTTCTCAGGCCAAACGGATGCGTGAAATGAGTGAGGCCGGTACACTGAACGAGGACACCATGCTGGGTGTTATGTGTCAGCAGAAGAAGCCCGCATGGGACAACGTAACACTGAAAGGCCAGAAGCTCCGCAAGTATTTCCCCAGCAGCTATACGCCACAGCAGATCGAGCAGACTATCTATCGGATGCTGGACAGATGGCTGGAAAGCAGGCAGAATACTCAGGAACAGCAGGAAGCATCCTGATTTCACAATCCAATATGTAATCGACAGCCGGACAAGGTTCACTCCCTTGCCCGGCTGTTTCTATACCCAAAAACAAATACCAAGGAGGTCGTCATGTTTATCAACACATTCAAATATAGCCCCAGGGATGTGGACTGTAAGCTCTGCACCGAGTATGCCCGTAAGGATGCCTGTACCGCAGAACGCTGTCTTTGGCTTTCGGAACGCATTGAGGCCGGAGTTGTGGGCTATGAGGAGGTCCTTCTGGAATCCTTCCCGAAGAAAAGCCCGTTCCGCTGGCGGCTTCGCTTGCCGGTGGACCTTTTCAGCGGCACCCTTTGGAATAACGAAAAGCACAGCCGCCGCATGGAGGCACGGAAAGCGATCAATGGATATTCCCGCCGCCGGTACACGCCGGTCAGATACGGAAAACCCGGATATGGAGGAACCGGATACGGAAGAGCCGGATACGGAAGAGCCATATCCGATAAAGACCGCACAATTAAATACTGACAAACCAATTCCTGAAAAAAGAAATACAGACTCAGTAAGTACTGATCCATCAAATCCTGATCCATCAAGTACGGACGGACACCCGGCGCTTATGCCCGCGCCTGTTCCCGCTTTCGGATACGATGGGATGGGATATGAGGAAACAAGAGAACTTGTTATGGAGAATTTGGATTACGACATCATGACGGAGCGGTATGAGCGCAGCCGCCTGGATGAAATTGTGGAGCTGGTAACTGAAACCCTTTGCTCCGGGAGACCCACCATCGTGGTTTCAGGGGAGGAATATCCGGCACAACTGGTCAAGGACCGGCTGATGAAGCTCACTTCATCGCATATCGAGTATGCGTTCGACTGTATCGACAAGAATACCACTTATGTCCGTAATATCAAAAAATATTTGCTTGCGGTGCTGTTCAACGCGCCGTCCACCATCGACCACTATTACACCACGTTGGTGAATCACGATCTGTACGGAACAGGCTCACGGGGTTATTAACAAATCTCCGTGAGCCTGTTTGCTGCCCCGGAAAGGAGGCTCATTCAATGAAAATTTGCTTCCTGCGGCGGCTGGTGGTGCCGCCTTAGTATCCACCCCAACTACCTGAGACAATCTCATGTGAAAGGAGGCTGAACCTTGCAGGAAGAAGTGGAGAACAGGACGGTCACGCTGGCGATTTCAACGGCCAAGATGACCGGACGTGTCTTGAAGTGGGCAATGTCCAAGTATCTATCCCACAAGAATTACGTTTTCCCGTAACAGTATCCGTATACGGTTTTGCCTTCTGTAGAGCAGCCCTTGATATATCTGGCTTCCCATCTTCCATCTTTTCTCTTATAGATGTTTTCTCCTTTTTTTGACATAAAAAACCTCCTTCAGTTGTTTAAGCACGGCTATTTTAACGCGAAATCATGAACACCCAGCTTCCTGACAAGAATTTTGACGGCGATACGATTCTGCGCCCTTCTTGAACTTCATCCAGTCGCTGCAATTCGTGTCGAATTCTCAAGAAATCAAAGTCGGGGGGAAAATGAAGAATTTTTGTCCGTCCTATTGACTTTTGGCGTCTCACATGGTAAAATCACCATGAATAAAGTTGTGAACTCTGCGAAAATGCGGATCAATATGCAGCAGCAGAGTTCCGGTTGTCCATGAAACCTATCATATGCAAGATCAGGATACGATTTCGCCTGGATTTGCAATATTTTTTAGATTCAAAATAGCACTTGCTATGCGGAAACTGCAAGGGAGGAGACCATTTGGTGGAATGTGTAAAGGATACGGCAGCAACACTGATTGACAGTACAGTTCGTGTGATTGCCCGTAACGGTTTGGATAAAGCGAGCATTCGTACAATCAGCTCGGATTGCCAGATCCCGAATCCTTATATCTATCAACACTTTAAGGATAAGGACGATCTCTTTGTTTCTTCATTTTCAAGGGAGGACTCCATACTTGCATCCGAGTTCCTGAGCGTTTTTTCTTCCGTCCATGACGCAATCAAAGACACAGAAACCCGGTGTCAGGTCATCTGGCTCCGCCTCTGGAATTATATGATGGGACATCAGGAGGGTATTCAGTTTTACGTTCGCTACTATTATTCCACGTATTATGACCAGTATTCCAAAGCGGAGCATCTAGAACGCTTTCTGCCGCTTGCGGAAGCTATTCGGGGATGCTTTGAAGCGAATGCAAATGTTCAGGTTCTTCTGCAGCATATTCTGGATAACATGATGAACATGGCCATGAAAGTATACAGTGGGGAACTCTCCGACAATGATGAGACTCGTACACATTGTTTTACGCTCACCTTGGCATCAATTGCTCCCTATCTCAAAAAGAAGGAACATCGAGATGCCATATAAAGGAGGTAGTGTCCTTTGACAGATAAAGAATTGCAAAAATTGAGCCGCAGTGCCATTTTGGAAATGCTGCTGGAACAGAGCTGGGAGAACGACCGGCTGCGGGCTCAGGTTGAGGAACTGGCGCGACAGCTTTCCGACCGCTAGTTCAAGATTGACCAAGCTGGCTCTATAGCGGAGGCGTCCATGCAGATCAATCAGGTTTTTGAGTCTGCCCAGGCAGCGGCCGAGCAATACTTGGAGAATATCCGGGCGCTCAGCGGCAGACAGGAACAGATTTGCAGGCAATTGGAAGAAGAAAGCACCCAAAAGGCCAACGCGCTTCTCGCGGAAACCGAAAGAAAATGCCGGACAATGGAGGCAGCCACAACGGAGAAATGCGCAAGGATGACGAAAGAGGCAGAAGAATCTGCGGATCGAATCTGGGCGGACGCGCAGCCCAGGATTCAAAAACTCATCGATGACCAAGCTGGGCTTCGGGAACTTTTGGCAGCATTCCCCAAAGGAAGCAAGTAAACATGAAGAACAAAAAAATAGTGTGTCCACCCACCACAGAGCAGCTGGAGGGTGAACTCAAAAGAGTCAGATATAAAAGCCGGTATCGCTCCGTTTTGAGAAGCACCATTTATTCACTGATTACCGTTGCTGCAATTGCCGTTCTGATTGCAACCTTGTGGCTTCCTGTGCTTCAGGTATACGGAAATTCCATGACGCCGACCCTCTAAAACGGAGAGATTATTTTCACCGTGAAAATGTCGGAGTTTGAGCCGGGCGACATTATCTCTTTCTATTACAATAACAAAATTCTCATTAAGCGTGTGATTGCCCGTTCCGGAGAATGGGTCAATATGGATGCTGACGGAAATGTGTATGTGAATGAGACACTGCTGGACGAACCTTATCTGGATGAAAAGGCTTTCGGCGACTGTAATATCGAGCTTCCATATCAGGTGCCTGAAGGCAGAGTTTTCGTTATGGGCGATCATCGGTCAACTTCCGTGGATTCCCGTAACAGTGCGGTTGGATGTGTGGCACAGGAACAGATTGTCGGAAAAATTCTATTTCGCGTCTGGCCTTTGGAGAAATTCTGCTGGGTGAAATAAGAAAAGAGGTAGCATTATGCAGAATAAGCTGCTTTCGCAGGTTGGAAAATATGAGGAGAACCGCAAGCATCACAAGAGCTGGCTGCGCATTGTATCTGCGCTTGCCTGCGTGGTTGTGTTCGTTACGACATATATGCTGATTCTGCCTGCTGTCACATTGGAGCAAACTGCTTATTATGGCTGTGAGGAGCATCAGCACGGTGATGCCTGTTATGAAGAAACATTGATTTGCGGTTATGGCGAAACAGGCCATATTCATACAGACGAATGCTATCAGGAACAACAGACGCTGATCTGTGGGCAGGGTGAATCTGCAGGGCATATCCACGATGAGAGCTGTGTTTCCATTGAAAAGAATCTGATCTGTACGGAAGATCACGAACATACGGACAGTTGTTACGAGACTACAGAGGTTTATACCTGCGGGATGAACGAAGGAGATGGAGCGCATACACACAGTTCCGAATGTTACGAGACCACAAGGGAATTGATTTGCGGGGGAAGCGAAAATGAGCATGTCCATACTGAGGAGTGCTATAAAAAAACGCTGGTGTGCCAGTTGGAAGAGCATGAACATTCTCTTGCCTGTTACGCCAACCCGAACGCGGATGTTGAAAGCGCATCCGTATGGGAGCAAAGTGTCTCCGGCGCTGAACTAACCGGCATCTGGGCTGACGATGTGCTTGCTGTTGCGCAGACCCAGCTTGGGTATGAGGAAAGCATCCAGAACTATATCGTCACCGAAGATGGTGAAGTGAAGGGGATCACCCGGTACGGCCAGTGGTATGGTGATCCCTATGGAGACTGGAGCGGGATGTTCGCTTCTTTCTGCCTGAACTATGCGCAAATTCCTGCTTCTGCGGTACCCCGCGGGGAATACTGTCAGGATTGGATCTCCGCGCTGTCAGATTGTGGTCTGTATAGAGCCGCAGGCAGCTGTTCACCGCTCCGCGGAGACATTGTATTTCTGGATCAGGATTATGACGGCTGCGCAGAACTCGCCGGCTTTGTATCGGCGGTTTCCGACACCGGAACGCTCACCGTTATTGAAGGAGATTATAACGATGCTGTTGCGCAAATATCCTTCCGTGCGGATGCCGCGGAAATTATCGGCTACGGTCTGCTGGCAGAGCATACCGACGAGCTCTCCGCTGACACGGATGCCGTGGCAGCGGATGACAGCATTATGCCGATGGCGGAAAATTCCGGCAATTCTGTAGAACCTGTCGATGTTTCTAACTACATAACCGGAGCAACCCTCTTTTATCGGGAAGCAGCCGGTGAAGAATGGATAACGGTCACTGACGGTGTGGTTATCCCCGGAGACGCGAAATTAAAACTGACTGCGAACTTTGCCAATGTGCCTCTTTCGGATTTGCTTGCCAATGGAGGCGTTTTCCAATTTGAACTACCGCAGCTTCTTCTCGACCCCGTGAAGGACGGCGATATGACAGATGAAAATGGCGAAATAATTGGCACGGTTTCCGTAGAGAACGGCATCCTGACAATTGACTTCGATGATGAATGGCTGCAAGTGCAGAACGCAAACAATGTCACGGTTATCAGCGGATCCTTCAATGTATCCAGCCGGGTTGATCCCGCCGCGCTGGACGAGGAAGGCAAGGGGGAACTGGTGCTTGGTGATGTAACCATCATTGCCCAATTTGAGGAAGACATCGCGGCAAAAAACGGCACGGTGGCCCTCAAAAAATCGGTTTCGCCGAAAATTGTGGAGTCTGAGGACGGAAACTATGCGGAGTACACACTGACCGTGACCGCTGGCAAGGAAGGCTGCCCGCAGGTTCGGGTGGTCGATCACTTTACCGCAAACAGTGACTTCGTCAGTTACCTTGGGGTCGACAGCGAGGCGCAAACCCTGACAAGCACCGGAAGTCCCGGGGAAACCATTGCGGTAGGAAAGGCTCACGGCACCGTCTGCATCGATGCTTCCGGAGACCTTGTCTGGGAAATCGGAGATATGACTGCCAACGAGACCCGTACACTCCGCTACCGGGTAAAGCTGGGAGAAAACTACACCTATCTTCAGAACAGCGAAGAGAAACTGATCTCCAACGAAGCTCAGGCTTATGCCGCCCAGTACCCCAAAGAAAATTCTACGGCGAATCTGGAGCCCAAGGCCGGACTGAATCTGAAAAAGACTGCCGCAAGCCCGGTCCGCAATGAGGACGGAAGTTACACCATCGCCTATACGGTGGTGGCTCAGGCGAATAAGGGCAATCTGTTTACGCTGAAAAATGTACGGGTTGATGACTGCCTGAATGACCCGGAAAAACCGACGAACGAGGCGTATCTACCCTACATGAATTATGTGGATGGCTCTTTCCTGTACTTTATTGGAACCAGTGCCAGCGGGACAGGCACCGCCCTTACGCCCACTATGCACGAGGACGGCAAAGGGTTCTCGGCGGTTCTTGGCGATCTTGCTCCCGGAGAAGCCCTCACCATCCAGTATCAGGTCCATGTCGGGCTGGAAGCGCTGACGGCGGCGGGTGGTAAGGAGTTGTACATCAATAACAGCGTCAAAGCTTTTTCCGACAACGCGAAGAAGGATGACTTTGACTATCTCGCAACCAGTCAGCAATCCAAATTCCTGCAGTATTCCCATTGGGCAAAAAAATTTGTGGGGGAAGCGCTGACAGAGGACATTGATATTTCCATCAGTGGCCGGGTTTTTGACGCCACCGGAACAGAGCCCGTTGAGGAAATCAATCCGCCGGAAAACTTCACCGCCCCTGCCGGAAGCTACCTGTATACGGTTCTGGTCAACGAACTGGGCGACTGGAACGTGACCTCCGCCAGCATGACAGACAAACTCGACGGCACCTATATGCAGTTTGTGGGCTATGTGAAGGTGGAAGCGCTGGATATCAAAAATGGAAACAGCGTTGTCGATACCCTGTGGGTCAAGGTAGACGGCAATACCAGCTTCAATTTCACCATGGCACAGCTTGGGTTGACCGGGAACAACTATTCCTACCGGCTCAGCTATTACGCTCAGCCGAAAACCGTTGAGGGAACTGCCGCGGTAATTGTCAAGAACAGCTTTACTCTCTCCGGCGAGATCATTCCCGGAACCGGAGACCCCTTTACGCTGGCCGGAGTAACGGCTTCCAAGGACGTAATTCTGAAAGGTGGAAATACCATCGAGGCAAAGAAGTACTCCTGGTATTACGAGGGTCCCACAAGCAGTTCGGGAAACTATTCAAAGGGAACCCTATATTGGGCGATCAAGGTGGATGGGGATTCTGTCCGTGCAGGAACTTATATGCAGGACTATCTGCAAACTGGTTCTGCCTATTCCTATATCCGTGCGGATTCTCTGGTTGGCCTCTATACCAGTCCCTTGTCGGAAAGTGATTTGACGGGATTCACCGATTTGAACGCGGCTCTGAACAGCGGCCAGTTGACTGAAGTTGAAAACGATTTTTATTCTGTAGAGTATGTTATTGGCGAGAAAACCCAGGATTACTCTTATGCCACAATAAAGATGGAAAAGACATTGCCTTTGGATGGGAAATCTCTGTATATCTTTATTAAAACTGCTCCTGCGTTCCTTCCACCCCACCCCTTCTTTGGTAGTCCGCTCCATTATTACAATTCTCTCAGGACGAGCGATGATGGCCAAAACTGGACTGAGCGGGGCAGGGCGGGCGATATCCTGTATGAGGGAACCAATCTATGGAAAAAAGTCGGTGCCGCATTCAAGTTTAACGGTGAATCAATTCAGGAAACCACGAGTGGAAGCGTGGGAACCATTCTGCCCCAGGAGCTTGGACAACCGGGTATGTTTGTTTCATGGGAGATAACCGTGAACTATGCCGGCGAACTGTCCGGCAGGTACCGGTTGGAAGATACCATACCCGACGGTATGGAGCTTGCTTATCTTCGGGTTCTGTCACGTGGCAGCCAGGCTCAGAATACAACTGTTCCCCGACTCACCGATCTCGGTGCGGATTACACCGAACATATGACAACGGCCAATTCCGTTACAGCGTACTACTACACCGATGGAAACTCCCTTGTATGGGATGTGGACAATCTGGTGGCGGGAAGGGTTGTAAATAACTGTGCGGTTACTTTCCAGATCGTCTGCCGTGTCACAGACCCCGCTGTCCTGCTGGGCGGCGAGGAAAAGCAGTTTAACAATCAGGTTATCCTTTACGGGGAGGACGGCCGCCAGCGGGACATTGATTCTCAGTCTGTTAATGTTTCCACCTCCACGCTGAAAAAGACGGTGGAAACAGGGGCCAGAACACTCCCGTTCACGATTCAGGTAAACAGCCTTGGGGAAGATCTGCTGGCGGATACGGACTATCTGACAGTGGTGGATACGCTTAGTGAGACCTTACAGCTGGACCCCACATCCATTACGGTAACGAATACCAATACCGGAGCCTCCGTCCCCTATACCGCTTCGGTAGAGGGAAGCACCCTTCGTATCACTATTCCTGACGGCGACCCCATCACCATAAGCTACAAAGCAAGAGTGCAGGTAAAGCCGGGGGTAAAAGTAGCGATCCGCAATGATGCCCACTGGAAGGGGTATGCCTCCACCTCGTCCGGAACCATAATTGACGATGATTACGCCTATGCTGCCGGTGGAACCGCCGTTGGCTCCTCGACACCGACTGTGGAGATCATCAAGTATGACAGCGGTTCGGTCACCACCCGGCTGCCCGGTGCAGAATTCGAAATGGCAGAGGGGACCATGGACAATGGCACCTTTACGCCAACAGAGGGCAAAACATGGACCGGAACAACGGATGCCAATGGCGTGCTTGCGTTCGGAGCTGATCCGCTTATGGCGTACAACACAGTCTACCGAATTGTCGAAACGAAGGCACCGGATGGCTATGTGCTGGACGCAGCTCCCCATTACTTCCTTGTTGCCAAAGCGAATGCTGACGGCAGTTACCCCGAATACCCGGACGGTGTGGATGTGTGGTACGAAAGTGATACATACGAATTTCGCATGGGCAACGGACGGGGCGAGGCCAGTGTCACAAAGTGCTTTGCCGGACTGGAGGGCGAAGCGTCCCCGGTAAGCGGAACCTACCGCTTTGGCCTCTATGATACGCCCAATCCTGTGGGAGACCCCATGCAGACCGTCTCGATTTCCTTTGCAGATGGTGACAGCGGTTCCAAAACGGCAAAGTTTACCAATTTGGTACTGGGGGAAACCTATTATCTCTTCGAGCTGGATGATGCCGGGAAACCGATCCTGAACGAACGGGTCGGAACTGTGAATGGAAATCAGTTCAAGGTCTCTTATTCGGATAGTGCCATGGTGACAATTGGTACCGCACAGAGCAATGTGACTGTGACCAACAACATTTCCTATCCTGTGCTTCCCGAAACCGGAGGCAGAGGGATCGGAATGTTTACCATCGGAGGACTGACACTGATGCTCGCAGCGGCGATCTTGTTGTATACCCATAGTAAGCGCAGGAAGGGGGAATCCACATTCTCCTGAGCGCAAAAATATATAGGCTCTATGTCAATAGTTGGGGTAGAGGCAAAAAACAAAAAATCGCAAGTCGTGTCGGAGCGAAAGCTCCGGCACGATTTTATGTACGGCAGAAGAGAATTCTATTTTTGAAATTGCGGAAGTTACGCATCCCGAAGCAGACTCGTTTCAGGACTTTGGTCTTGTTGTTGCAGCCCTCAATAAAGCCATTTGACCACGGGACATCCATAGAATTGAGTATTTCATTGAACCAGTTGTGATATGCTTTTGTACAATCGTGAAACTCGGGCAGACCCATGACTTCCACAGCAAATAGCCAATCTACAAGTCTTTGTTTCCCTTCAGCGGAAGACTTGGAGCCTTTTCTTGGAGGGGGAACGCTTTTGCAGAAAGCTGTAAAAGCGTTCCCCCTCTTTCTGCTTTATGCCGCTGTCTGCGGCGCTGCCGTGGTCCTACGCTGGATTTTGGCCTTTCCCAAAATTCAGATTTCATGGAGGAACACATTATGGAGAACAATCACTCCATCCCATTCGATGCGCCGCCCAAACGGCGAAAGCATAAAGACAATCCATACACCATCCGCACATCCGGAATCCATACGGACCACCCGAGATACTTCCTTGAGTTTCAGGATGGTCGGGGCGTGACACAGTTTATGGAACTCAGCAAGGAGCTATATGAAACCTTTGACCAATTTGAACTGGAGGACCTGTCCGAACTGAACAAAACAGACCGTCACTATGGAGGTTCTTTGGATGCCGATGCAGCAGCTGCTACGGTTGCATCCCCTCTGGAGGAAACGCTTCACAGCTTGGATACCACATCATGTCATTTTTTCTCAAGATTGTGTGAAATTCGTTTTAGAAGAGTTGAGTTTCAGTGATTCAAAACCCTATCGATGGCGGTAATAATAGTCCTTCGCCTTGTTTTTATTCCGCACGCTCTGGCATTCCAGTGTTCCGCAATATTTCTGCCGGTTTCCGTGCTTGATGAACGCCTTACCGCAAGCCTGGCAGAATGCAATATTGGTTTTGCCGCCGTAGTCATCCAGCGCATTGGCATTCACCGCCATAAAGCGGGCAAGACCGAAATAGGCTGCGTCTACCACGGATTTGACGGAAGGCTGAAGCTGAATCTGCCCGGTGGCGAGATCATACTCCAGTCCCATATTCAGCTTCGATATTTTCTCGACAAACCGCTGCAGCACCAGAGGGCGGTGTGCGCTATCCGTCCGATACCACTCCCGGAGCAGATTCTCCTGTTCCGGCACACAGACACCGTCGTAGATCCTCTGGGCATCGGCAGCTTTGCCCTCCATCAGACTACGGATGGCGAAGGCTGTCATGGTGTCGGTATAGAGTTGCTCCAAATCCCGCACCATATCCTCCACGCAGACACGATAGCTCTCCAACACATTCACCATGCAGTCCCAAAAGCCGTTCGGATCATCGTTGTTTATTTCCAGGTGCGCCACATCATCTCCGTAAAAATAGTAAGGATGGATATTTTCCATGCTCCACCGGATCAAAATCTGCGCACATTCCTCCATAGACTTGTCCCGCAATTCCAGATGGAGGTTACACAAATCAATCAGCAGTTCCTGACCGGCGGGATACCCCTTAAACACTTCGGGCGGCTTTTCCGGTTCATATTCCGCATAGATCGTCAGCTTCCCATTCTCCGTTCCCATTCTGTATGAATGGAACCGGAGGGTGTGTTTTTTTATGTCTCCGATTCCGCCGATCTCATAATCCGTCAGTTCTCGTTTCAGATCCATAGAGTCACTCTCCTTTATCACCGAAAATCTTACCGTTAGAGTTGCGTATTTCATTATTGTTCTTACCGATAGGACAAAGATTTATGCTCCTATTATATGCGATAATACAGCCAAATACAAGAGAAGGGAGTGAAATATATGAAAACGAGTTCTCACAAGTCCGTATGCAACTTAAAAGAGGCTGCAACTTACCTGGGAATCAGCGTACCGACACTGGTTCGGCTGCTGGGGAGCGGAGCCATTCCTTATCGCCGTGTGGGGCAGCGGTGGCTCATTGCACGCTCTGCGCTGGATGATTGGCTAAACAAGAAAAACTAAGGAAGGGGTGATCACCATGGCCGAAAATACACCAATCACCATATACACGGCAGATTGCATCGGCAACGCAGCCAACTGCCTGTATCCCAATGAAGTCAAAATCACGGATGACTTCTCCGCGAAGCTGGCCTTTGCCACAGACATGGTCTGCGCCCGGTACAAAAACAACTATCGAAACACCGCAAACTTTGAGGTTGCCAACGCCCTGCCCGGGGACTGCGACAACGACCACTCCGAGATAGCAGCGGACTGGGTCACCCCGGAGGACATTGCGGAGTTCTTTGTCGATGTTCCCTATGTGCTGCACTTCAGCCGCCACCACATGAAGCCCAAAGGCGAGAAAAGCGCCCGTCCCCGGTTTCATATCGTGTTCCTCATTGACCCGGAGCGGAATGCGGACCGCTATACAGCGCTGAAACAGCGCCTATTGGCGGCATTTCCGTTTTTCGACGCTAATGCCATGGATGTCGCCCGGTTCCTGTTCGGCACGGAGGATCCGCTGGTCATCTATCACCCCGGCACAACTCCTCTGAATGAATTTTTGGATGACCTGGAGAACGAACAGGCCTTTGCCAACATGGGACACGCCATCCCCGAGGGCAGCCGCAACAGCACCATGTCGCAAATCGGTGCCAGAATCATCAAGCGGTACGGCGATACGCCGGAGGCAAAGAACCTGTTCCTGCAAGCCGCCGAGCAATGCACCCCGCCGCTGGACGAGCAGGAACTGGAGAGCATCTGGGCAGGAAAACAGAGGCTCTATGCAAAAATGCGCAAGCAGCCCGGGTACATCCCGCCGGATGCCTATAACGGCATCGGCTCCGTTGTCTGGGAAACGCCCCTTTCGTTTGATGAATACGACCTTCCCACATTTCCCGTGGACGCATTGCCGGAAACCGTTCGCCGTTATGTACTGGCGCTTGCGGAGTCCACGCAGACTTCCGTGGATATGGCGGCGGTGGAAGCGCTCGGCGTTGTATCCCTGTGCAGCCAGGGAAAATACTTCATCCGGGGCAATGCGGACTGGGTGGAACCCCTCAATATCTACACGGTCGTCATTCTCTCTCCGGCAGAGCGAAAATCCTCGGTGCTATCCATGATGATTCGCCCGGTAGAGGAATATGAAAAAGAGGAAAATTCCCGCCGCAATGCCGGAATCATCGAAAGTCAGATGGTTCTGAGCAGGCTGGAAAAAGAGAAACGCTGTTTGGTAGAGCGGGCATCCAAGGGCAAAGCTACCGAGGAAGAAGTCCGCGCCAAAGCTGCGGAAATTGCCAAATATGAGCCGATCAAGCCTCTGCGGTTATTCGTGGACGATGTGACATCAGAAAAGTTGACCTCCGTTCTGGCCGAGAACAAGGGGTGTGCGGCGGTGGTTTCCGCAGAGGGTGGCATTTTCAGTATCATGAGCGGTCTGTACAACCGCAATGTGAACATTGACGTCTTCCTCAAGGGGCACAGCGGCGATACTATCCGGGTCGACCGTGTGGGCAGAGCCAGTGAGAGCATTATTCATCCGGCACTGACCATGGTACTGGCGGTACAGCCCGAGGTGCTGAACGGTCTGATGAGCAACAACACCTTTCGTGGCCGTGGTCTTACCGCCCGATTCCTGTACTCCATGCCGAAATCCACCGTGGGCAGGCGCTCCTTTTCCACAGAGCCAATCCCGGAGGGGGTGAAATCCCGATACCGGGATCTGGTCGAAACCATTCTCTCCGGCAACAACGAGCAGGAACCGATCAGTCTGGATGATGGAGCAGCGGATGTATTGGAAGCCCTGTTCAACGAGGTGGAAGGCCGGTTGAAGGGCGATCTGGCAGAGATTCCAGACTGGGCAGGCAAATTCGTGGGAGCCGTCCTGCGAATCGGCGGTATTCTCCATGTCATGAAATATCCCAAAGACTCCATGTTCGACCCCGTGGACCGGGAAACCATGGAGAATGCGGTTTCCATTGGTCGTTACTTTCTGGAACACGCCAAAGCCGCCTATTCCCTTATGGGAGCCGACACCGTAAACAAAGGCGCCCAGCACCTGCTGTCCTTTATCAAGCGGGAACGGCTTGCGGAGTTCTCCCGCCGGGATGCCATGCGGCTTTGCCGCAGTTTCAAAACCGCAGATTCTCTGCAGCCCGTACTGAACCGGCTATGCGAGTATGGCTACATTGCCGTCAAGCCCCAGGAACCGGTTTCTGGCATTGGCCGCCGTCCGTCGGAGGTCTATGTAACAAATCCCGCCGCACTGAACACGTGATCCGTCCGTTTCGTCCGTTGCGCCCGAGGGGGGAGGGGCGGTCATAATCTCCGGGGGATTGCCGTTTGGGCAAC
>OKSD01002031.1_pt1 | contig 18232 bp, 9 predicted proteins | sample 1601221 | NCBI WGS metagenome assembly OKSD01 (sample SAMEA3541550, study PRJEB24748) | human gut metagenome | biome: human gut; feature: human-associated habitat; material: faeces | place: China | collected 2012
TGCTCAGGTACTTAAAAAAAATATTTTATAATAGTGTTGCGGAATTAAGGTACATATAAGATTAAAGTGATTGATGAAGACAAGCTTTACGGTGTAGAGGCAAACAGTGCGTTGTATGCCAATTCGTATATAGCCGTATCAGAAGGGAAGACCACGGTAGACCCCTTGGTTGATAAAAGTACGGCCGGATATGAAAATGCCGGTGACGAATGGAAGTTCGTGACTCCGGCGGTTTATGAAGCTTTCCATGCCAAGAAGCAGTTACAGGAACAATTGAACAAGGCGGATGAAATTGGATTTACGGATTATGGGGAATATGCCGGTATCTATAATAATCCTGCCGCTACGGTGGAAGAAGTAGAGGCTGCCGCTGCCAGTTTGAAGCAGGCCATCGTGGATTGGCAAAGTTCGAGTGCCACACCGGAAACCCCGGTGGACTTTACCAATGTGATTGCCAATAATTCGTTTACGGACGGAACAACCAATGGGTGGACTACCGTAAATTCTCCCAGCATTCAGGCGAGTGCTACCTATGAGACGATTACGAATGAATACAAAATGCAAAGTTTTGCAGAGAAATGGACCGGGTGGGGAAGTTCTTTGGCAGACACCGAATTGTCGCAGGTGCTGGAAAATATGCCAGTCGGGAATTATCGATTGACGGCCAACACGATTGGTTACCAACAGAATGATAACAAGATACGTCCATATGGTGTATATCTTTATGCAGAGAACAGCGGCATCGAGTCACGTGCGGAAGCCCATAGCTTGGAGTTCGGTGGTTTAAAAGACGGGGTCGTCTCTGAGGCCGACCCCCAGCCACGTAACACGGTGTTGGAATTCTTAGCCATGGATGGGACCATCAAAATAGGATTCAAGGTTGCCAATACGAATTGCAACTGGGTGGCAGTCGATAATTTCAAGTTGGAATACTTGGGGAAAGGAGAAGGCGGCGTGGCCGGAATCCTGGAGAATGTCCTTACACAGGCCGAAGAATTGAAGAACGGTTACGACCTTCAACAGAAGAAATATTCCGCAGCCGGTGAAGCCAAGTACAAAGAATTGCTCGAGACGGTAAAGCAGGCGGCATCAAACCCGGACATCGATGAAGAGGCAGTGGGGGTTATGGTCAAGTCGTTGCAGGCCGGCATGGATACGTTGAAAGCCGATGTGGAAGCCTATGACGCATTGACAGCTAAAACGGTCGAACTTTCTGAGGCATGGGATGAATCAGCCTATGCAGATCAGGCTTTCCCGGAGTATGAGGCATATTTGAGCGGTCTGGAAGATGCTTATGAAAATAGGACATTTAATCCTTTGGAACTGGACAGCATTCAGCCCCGTGCCGACAGGCTGTGGATATCTTGTGTGAAGAATGCGTTGATAAATGGCGAGACCAATAATGTGACCGGGATAATGGTGAACCCCGGTTGGGATGCCAATGCGGACGGATGGACCAAGACAGGTGATGGCAGTTACAACCAAAACAATTCACTGTCGGAAGTATGGAGCGGAAAGGATTGGGAAGTTTATCAGGAAATTACCAATTTGCCTCAGGGGTCTTACCGGATTACAATGCAAGGCTATTATTCCCCAAGTTCTACCAATAATAACTCGTGGCATGAAGGATGGGGCCAGGAAGGCGACAAGACGAACGACATATTGGCTTACCTTTTCGGTAACGATGCTTCCGAACCGCTTCTCCATGTGACAGCTTGCCCGCAAGAAGAGAATGTGGCCGAAAACTGTGAGCAAATATCATTCCCCACTGACGCTTCTTTGGATGGGAAATGGTTTTGCTATGGAACGGCTGCCGCACGTGCTGTCTTTGACCAGTCGCCGGACAACTATCTCAATGCGGTGACTTGTTATGTAGGCGAAGACGGAAAGCTCCGCTTAGGCCTCAGGATGTCGGGCGTGACTTGGGATGCTGCCTGGGTGGTATATGACAATTTCCAAGTGGAATACCTGGGGGCCGACAACATGGATGGAGCATATACGGCTTTGGATGCTCTCTTGCGGGATGCCAATGCCATGCTTTCGTCTGATACTCTGACTACGCAGGAGGCCAAGGATGCCTTGACCAAAGCCATAGAAGCTGCCAATGCCGTTGCGGACCTGACTCCCGAGCTTTATGAAGAGCATACGGTAGCTCTGAATGCAGCTATCAAGTTAGACCAAGAGGCGATATCGGCCGCTGCCGCATTGAATATAAAGGTCACGAACCATAAGGACAAGATGAGTGGTGTGGGTGAAGGCAGCTATGAAGAGTATGTCGGTACCGAAGGCTATGATGAATTGGAACGTTTGGTTGGAGAAATCCTTGATAATAAGATTGGCGGAGAGGGTATATTCGCCACTTTGGACGAAATCAACGATTATTCCGTCCGTCTGGACAAAGCTTATTCCAAGATGCTAAGCGGTCATATCGACTTCATCACGGCTAACAAGGACAAACCTGTGGATGCCACGGGATTGATCATCAATCCGAGTTTCCAGATCAAGAGCGAGAACAACGATGGAGAAATTGTGGATACTAAGTCTTCCGATGGTTGGACTGTAGAGTCTTTGAACGGAATGACGGGGGTGAAAGATGCCATGCTCTTTGAAATCTATAACGACAGCAGCGAGGTTTACCAACCTTTGTACAACGCTCCTGCGGGTTATTACCGTGTCATTATGAACGGTTTCTATCGTGCGGGTGGATTTATCGATGCAGGCGTAGCACGTCGCGACAGCGCGGATGCCCAAAATGCGGAATTGTTCGTTAAATGCGGTGACGGTAATTGGAGCGAGAAGTTACCTTCCATTTTTGAGCACGTCAGTGAATTGAAGTATGACATCAGTGATGTGGCTTTGCCCGATTCCCTGTTCCCGAAATCCGACATGCTGTACCATTTCATTGTGGACCAACCGGCAGGAGCTGCATTGGCTTTCGAAGACGGAGAGTATGAGTGCGACACGTATTTCTACGTGGGCGAAGGTGAAGAGCCGGTATTGGGTGTTCGCAAGACGGATATGCTGACGAATGACTGGACGTGCTTCGATAACTTCCGTCTCTACTACTACGGGGATGGCGATGCCAACAGGCCGGATGGTTTCGTGGATGGCATTGACGGTGTGTCAGCCGATGGTGCGGCTACGGTGGTAAATTCCGCATGGTACACCATCAACGGTGTACGTGTGGATGGACCGAAGCAGCGTGGCATCTACATCCGTCAGGACATGATGAGCGATGGCACGAAGAAAACAATGAAGGTATTAGTTAGGTAATGTTTTGCTAAGGTATTAATAGGAGTGGCTGTCCTGCGCCGGAAAAATGAGGCGCGGGGCAGTTTTATAAGCAAAATCAACATAGTTACCATTATTTTCAACATGATTACCATTGCTTTTATGGATTAAAGTATAAATTTGCAATAAACGAATCTTGTATATAATACTATTATTATAGAAGCCTTCTTTTTGAATGGAGTAAGAGGGAAAATAGAAAACATTATTATTAACTTAAATTTTCAGTGAAATGAAAAACAGATTACTAGCCGTCATGGCACTGTGTGGTGCGACATCATCCACCTTACCTTTATGGGCCGCATGGGAAGACCCGGAGTTGCAATTTGTAGAGCCGAATTTGGCTACCGACGGAACGGGTGGCGGAGTGTACTACATTTATCATGTGGCTACCCAAAAGTTCATGGGGAATTCTAACACGCGTTTGGTCGTGGCCGACCAAGGGCAGGAAGTGACCCTGAGCTACGGAGAGGATTATGAATTGATTAACCGTCCGGAATCGGATGCGGAATATTTCGCGGGCAAGGGATGGCGCCTAAGCATGATGAATGCGCCGACCAACGGGGGGTACCATGAGTTGTTCGTCAATACGGGCGGTGCCGAGATTTACGTGGACCATAACAAGACGGGGCATATCCTGTGGAAAATCGTACCGGAAAACGGTGTGTACCGCATCAAGGTGATTGACGAGGATAAGCTTTATGGCGTGGCAGCCCAAAGTGGCCTGTATGCTAATTCATACATTGCGGTGGGTGAAGGCGAGACCGAGGTGGATCCGTTGATTGACAAGAGTATGGCCGGGCAGGAGAATGCCGGGGATGAATGGAAATTCATGTCCGTGGAGGCTTACGAGGTCTTCCAAGCCAAGAAGCTGTTGAAGGTACAGTTGGAAGCTGCCGATGCCATCGGGTTTACGGAATATGCTGATTATGCTGCCTTGTATGATAAGGCGGATGCTAAGGTAGAGGAAATAGAAAAGGCCGTAGAAGATTTGAAGGCGGACATTATCGACTATGGTTATTCCGTGGCCACGGAAGACAATCCGTTGGACGTGACAGAAAAATTCGTGAAAGAACCGTCTTTTGCCAATAGCACGGACGGATGGGACATCACGCAAGGTTCGGGTGCCAAATACCAACGTAAGACGGGCGACCGTTTCGAGAATGGAGCGGGAAGTTTACCGGAAGGGTTAGCCCTTGAAAACTTTTATGAGTGCGCCACCAATAATGGTAGTAATATGCCGGACTGGTCCATCAAACAGAAAGTGGAAGGGTTGCCGGATGGGAAATACCGTGTGGGGGCTTGGATTCTGACCAACAAACTGCCGACGGAGGACGCGCCCACTCCGAAAGGGCTGTTCCTGTATGCCCAGTCTTTAGCCGGGGAGAAAAAGGTGGAAGCTACAGACCCTGCGGAAACAGCCAATGAAGGGCGCGGTTATGGTACGTGGCACCATTACACCGTGGATGTTGATGTCATTGGGGGTATCATCACGATAGGATATGTCGTACAGGGAGCCAATTCCACCTGGTCGGCCGTGGACAACTTCACGTTGGAATATATGGGCAAGAGTGGAAGCAGTGAGGTCAATATACGCGAAATACTGAACCAGAACATTGAGAGTGCCGAAGCACAGTATGCCCAATATACCGGTGCCAACAAGGCTTTCAGCGAATCGGAAAAGGTGAAGTACGAAGAAATGATAGCTGCAGCCAAGGAAGCTTACCAGAATACGAGTATGGATGATGGGACACTTACCGGTGTCATAACTTCTTTACTTGCACGGATGGATACGTTGGCCAACAATGTGGCGGCTTACGAAACCTTGAACCAGAAAATCAAAGAGCTGAACGAGGCTTATAATGAGACACCTTATGCAGAGGCTGGGTTGGAAGACTATGAGGTTTATTTGGACGAGGTTTTACAAGCCGGTTATGACAATGGTACATTTGACGTTACGGAATTAGACAGCATCCAACCCCGTGCCGACAGGATTTTCCGGGAATCTGTGGTAAAAGCTTTGGCAGACGGGACTACGGACAATGTGACCGGCTTGATGGTGAATCCCAATTTTGCGGGGAGCAATGATGGTTGGACAAAGACCGGTGACGGGGATTTCAAGAACGATGGTACGAGGGTTTCTGAGGTGTGGAACGGACAGAATTGGGAGGTCTATCAGGAAATCAGTAACCTGCCCCAAGGTTCGTATAAGATTACCATGCAAGGGTTCTATTCCCCGAGTTCGCAGAACAAAAATAGCTGGCAAGAAGGTTGGGGACAGGAAGGCGATGAAACGAACAACATCTTGGGATACCTTTTCGGTAACGATGCTTCCGAACCTCTTCTCCATGTTACAGCTTGTCCGCAGGAGGAGAACGTGGCTGAAAACTGTGAGGAAGTGACTTGGACTGACGACGCTTCTTTGGCAGGGAAATGGCTATGCCACGGAAAGAATTCCGCACAGGAAATCTTCGAGCAGAATAGCGAGAATTACCTGAATGCCACGACTTGTTACGTGGGTGAAGATGGTAAGCTCCGCGTGGGAGTCAAGATGTCCGGCGTGTCCTGGGGCGCAGCCTGGGTAATCTTTGACAATTTCCAAGTGGAATACCTCGGTGCCGACAATATGGAAGGTGCCCAAACGGCCTTGGATGCCTTGGTGCGTGAAGCCAATGGGATGCTGGCTTCGGAGGTCTTGACCACTCAGGAGGCCAAGGACGGTTTGAACAAGGCCATAGAGGCAGCCTCCGCCGTGGGAGAGTTGACTCCGGAAGTTTATAAGGAACAGACAGAAGCGTTGAATGCTGCCATCAAGTTTGGGCAGGAATCCATGGATGCTGCTACTGCATTGGAGGACAAGGTTACTGCCCACGACAAGAAGCTAAGTGGTACCGGTGAAGCCAGTTACGAAGAATATTCCAACACCGAAGGATATGATGAGCTGTATGACTTGACTATTGAAATCTTCGACAAGATAGACGGGGAAGGCATATTCACCACTTTGGACGAAATCAACGATTATTCTGTCCGTCTGGACAAAACTTATTCCAAGATGCTAAGCGGTCATATCGACTTCACCACGGCTAACAAGAACGAACCTGTGGATGCCACGGGATTGATTGTCAACCCGAGTTTCCAGACCAAGACGGAGAACAACAAGGGGGAAATCGTGGATGCCGCATCGGCTGATGGATGGTTAGTAGAGTCATTGAAAGGGGGATCCGGTGTGAAGGATGCTAAAGTCTATGAAATCTTCAGCGACAGTAGCGAAGTTTATCAACCTTTGTATAATGCTCCTGCCGGATATTATCGTGTCGTCATGAACGGTTTCTACCGTGCGGGTGGATTTATCGATGCAGGCGTGGCACGTCGTGATAGCGCGGATGCCCAAAATGCGGAATTGTTCGTTAAATGCGGTGACGGTAATTGGAGCGAGAAGTTACCTTCCATTTTTGAGCACGTCAGTGAATTGAAGTATGACATCAGTGATGTGGCTTTGCCCGATTCCCTGTTCCCGAAATCCGACATGCTGTACCATTTCATTGTGGACCAACCGGCAGGAGCTGCATTGGCTTTCGAAGACGGAGAGTATGAGTGCGACACGTATTTCTACGTGGGCGAAGGTGAAGAGCCGGTATTGGGTGTTCGCAAGACGGATATGCTGACGAATGACTGGACGTGCTTCGATAACTTCCGTCTCTACTACTACGGGGATGGCGATGCCAACAGGCCGGATGGTTTCGTGGATGGCATTGACGGTGTGTCAGCCGATGGTGCGGCTACGGTGGTAAATTCCGCATGGTACACCATCAACGGTGTACGTGTGGATGGACCGAAGCAGCGCGGTATCTACATCCGTCAGGACTTGATGAGTGATGGTACGAAAAAGGCGGTTAAGGTATTAGTTAAATAATGTTTTGCTAAAGACTATTTATTAGGAGTGGCTGTCCTGCGCCGGAAAATGAGGCGCGGGGCAGTTTTTTTTATTGGTGTCGTTCCCTAAAAAACGTGAAGCTTTGCGATAAACTACTTCTTCCGTCCTCTTTTCTGAAAGGCTTTCACTATATTTGTGTACATGAATAAAAAACGTGGGAGTATGAAGTACAAAATGTTAGTGCTCGACGTAGACGGGACACTGTTGAACGACGAGAAAGAGATTAGTAAGCGGACGCTGACTACTTTGCTCAAAGTACAGCAGATGGGCGTGCGTATCATGTTGGCATCGGGACGCCCCACTTACGGTTTGCTGCCATTGGCCAAGAAACTTGAATTGGGTACATATAACGGGTATATCCTCTCTTATAACGGAGGTCAGGTGATTAACGCTTCCAACGGAGAAGTGGTATTTGAACGCCGCATCAATCCGGAACATATCACTTATTTGGAGAAGAAAGCCGAGAAAAACGGTTTTTCGATCCTTACTTATAACGGAGATACGGTTGTGACGAATAACCCGAATGATCCGCATGTGCAAGCCGAGGCGGCTCTGAACGGTATGAAAGTGGAACATCAGGAGTTTTTCTCTGCGGCGATAGATTACCCGCCTTGTAAATGTATGTTGGTGAGTGATGATGAGGAGGCTTTGGTGGGGCTGGAGAACCATTGGAAACGTCGTTTGAACGGTGTCTTGGATGTGTTCCGTTCCGAACCGTATTTTCTGGAAGTGGTGGGCAGCCGGGTGGACAAAGCCAATACGTTGGGCGTCATCATGGAAATGGAGGGCATCAAGACGGACGAGATTGTGGTGTTCGGTGACGGCGTGGCCGATGTGACCATGTTGCAATTGGCTGATTTGGGTATTGCCATGGGGAATGCCCCGGATTCGGTGAAACGTTGTGCCGACTATGTGACCCTTTCCAACAATGAAGACGGTGTGGCTGTGGCTGTGGAAAACGCTTTTCTGGCCGAAGTGCGTGAAAGCGAGATTCCGCTCGATGCCTTGAATGCGCAGGCGCAGACTACGTTGATGGGGAACTTGGGCATACAATATACGTATGCTTCCCATGAGCGGATAGAAGCCACCATGCCGGTGGACCACCGCACGCGCCAGCCTTTCGGCATCTTGCATGGCGGGGCTACGCTGGCTTTGGCAGAGACGGTAGCCGGATTAGGCTCAATGGTGATATGCAATCCCGATGAATTCGTAGTGGGAATGCAAGTGAGTGGCAACCATATCTCTTCGGCTCACGAGGGAGATACGGTGAGGGCTGTGGCCACGATTGTGCATAAAGGGCGCTCTTCACATGTGTGGAATGTGGATGTGTTTACCTCTACAGAGAAGTTGGTCTCATCCATCCGGGTGATGAATAGCGTGATGAAACGGAAATGAGCCGCATGCGGAATGACGAAGAGGTAATCGGTGAATGGATTAAGGAGGGAGAAGCCTTCGTGTTCTACCGTGAACCGGGGGAAAGGGTTTGCCACGGCATACGGGCGGCACGGTCTTCCCTGCAATCTTTTGAAGTCTTCCCGTCCAACGACGGGAAGACTGGTTTTGTATTTGCCCCTTTTCGGTTCGGAGAGGGGCATCCTTTATGGTTGCTTCCCTTGGAGGAAGAAATAGAGGTCGGTATATCCCGGGCTGTATGTTCCGATGAGGTAGAGGCACCTGCGCCGATGCCCTTTTGCGGACGGTTGGAGGAGCAGCCGTCGAAGGAGTATCGTGAGGCTTTTCGTGCTTTTTCCGGTGCGCTTCGTGCCGGAGATTTTCAGAAGTTGGTGCTTTCGCGTGGTTGTACGGATGCTTTTCCCCATGGCTTTTCATGGGCACGGGCTTTCACGGCGGCCTGTCGCCGTTATGTACATTCCTATGTGTACTTGTTCCATACGCCGCAAACCGGTTTCTGGTTGGGGGCTACGCCCGAAATCCTTTTGGCCGGAGGCAAAGGGGAGTATCGTACGGTGGCTTTGGCCGGTACGCAATTCCTGCAAGAGGGGAAGTTGACAGCTCCGTGGTCGGAAAAGAACATCCGCGAACAAGCTTTCGTGACGGAATATATCGGCGGTTGCTTGCGCGAACGAGGTGTCCGGTTCACTTTGGAAGGGCCTTATACGGCTACGGCCGGAGAACTGGCTCATTTGAAAACCGATATTCGTTTTCGTCTCTCTTCGGTCGAAGCCTTGGGGGACATCTTGCAGGCTTTACACCCTACGCCTGCCGTATGCGGGTTGCCCAAGGAAGATGCTTTCCGCTTCATCCTGTCGCATGAAGGATATGACCGCAGCTATTATGCCGGTTTCTTCGGACGGTGGGAGCCGGAAGGGAAGACGGCTTTGTATGTGAATTTGCGATGCATGCAATGTGGCGAAGGGGCGGAAAAAATCCGCCTGTATGCCGGGGGCGGGATCTTGCCGGCTTCCGTGTGCGAAGAAGAATGGATGGAGACGGAACGTAAGTTGCAGACCATGAAATATGTAATCTCGAAAGGAGGGACTGATGTATTCGGATAAGAAAAACGTGTTGCAGCTTGTGGCCTTGCTGCGTGCGCATGGGGTACGCCGGGCGGTGTTGTGTCCCGGAAGCCGCAATGTGCCGTTGGTACAGGCTTTTGCCACGTGCGGCGGTTTTGAATGCTTTTCGGTGACGGACGAGCGCAGTGCCGGTTTCTTCGCCATCGGATTGGCGTTGCACGTGCAGGCTCCCGTGGTGGTCTGTTGCACTTCCGGTTCGGCTTTGCTCAACCTCCATCCGGCGGTATGCGAGGCGTTCTACCGGCGGGTGCCTTTGGTAGTCGTTTCCGCCGACCGTCCGGCGGCTTGGATAGGACAGATGGACGGGCAGACTTTGCCGCAGCCGGGTGTTTTCGGTGGTTTGGTGCGGAAGGCGGTCAACCTGCCCGAGGTACGTACCGAGGAAGATGAATGGTATGCCAATCGGCTTGTCAATGAAGCCTTGCTCGAAGTGGACCACCACGGTTACGGGCCGGTGCATATTAATGTGCCCCTTTCCGAACCGTTGTTTCATTTTACGGTGAAAGCTTTGCCTTCCGTCCGGCGTATGGTACGGCGGGATATGTCCGATGAGGGACGGACTTTGGCTTTCTTCCTGAAAGAAGAGCTTCCCAAGTACCGGCGGGTATTGGTCGTGTCGGGGCAGATGTCTTCGGACGAGGCGGTGGGTGTAGCGGCCTGTCTGTCCGGCGGCCGTGTGGCTTGGTTGACAGAAGTGCTGGGGAATTGTCCGTCGGCTTCGGATGCGGTACGGGGCTTCGATGCGTTGTTATATGCAGCCCGTGAGGAAGACTTGCAGGCGTTGCGCCCGGACTTGGTGATTACCGTAGGCGGTCATGTCGTGTCGAAACGTTTGAAACAGTTCCTGAGGCGTACGCCTTCGTTGGTGCACTGGCATGTTTCGCCGGACGGCCTTCCGGCGGATTTGTTTTGTGCGTTGACCACGGTTGTGGAGGCTTCTCCTGCTGATTTCTTCCGTTTGTTTTTCCGGTCGGAGGCTTTGTCGTCCGGGGCGTATACGCAGCTATGGCATGAAAGTTGTGCCCGGTTAGCCTCTCCGGAAACCGGATATTCCGAGATGTATGCCGTGCGGCGCGTGTTGGAGGCATTGCCACCCCATGCAGTGCTCCATTTGGCCAACAGTTCGGCCGTGCGTCTGGTGGAATTGTGCCGCCTGCCCGAAGGTGTGGAAGTGCAGTGCAACAGGGGAGTGAACGGCATTGAGGGCTCCGTGTCGGCTGCGGTAGGTTATGCGGCAGTGTCCGACCGCCTGAATTTCTTGCTTGTAGGCGATTTGAGTTTCTTTTATGATATGAATGCGTTATGGAACGGCCATATACGTTCTAACCTCCGCATCGTGGTGTTGAACAACGGTGGTGGGGCCATTTTCCATGCCTTGCCCGGACTGGACATGGCGGGAGACACGCGGCGTTTCGTGACGGCTTCTCATGGCGCGTCGGCAGCAGGTTGGGCCGAATCGCAGGGATTCACCTATTTGCGTGCCACGGATACCGTGTCCCTTCTGGCCGCCCTTGATGATTTGCTGGACGAAGCTGCCACGGCACCTGTCTTGTTGGAAGTGTTTACCGATGCGGAGACCGATGCCGAAGAGCAACGGAATTACTATCATGCGATAAAGGAGGAATGGAAGAATTTTTTAAGATAAAAGATATGAATAGAGAATGGACGACTTTGAAAGAATACGAGGATATTCTTTTTGAATTTTATAACGGTATTGCCCGTATCACCATCAACCGCCCGCAGGTGCGCAACGCTTTTACGCCGCGTACGGTGTCGGAGATGAGCGACGCGCTTTATATTTGCCGTGAGCGGCGTGATGTCCGTGTGGTCGTGTTGACCGGAGCGGGCGACAAGGCCTTTTGTTCCGGAGGCGACATGCACGTGAAAGGGCACGGGGGATATGTCGGGGACGACGGTGTGCCCCGTTTGAATGTGTTGGAGGTGCAAAAACAAATCCGTTCGTTGCCCAAGCCCGTGATTGCGGCGGTCAACGGCTTTGCCATCGGCGGAGGCCACGTGCTCCATGTGGTGTGCGACCTGACGATAGCTTCGGACAATGCCGTTTTCGGACAGACCGGTCCGCGCGTGGGGAGTTTTGACGCCGGTTTCGGTTCCTCTTATCTGGCTCGTGTCGTAGGGCAGAAGAAAGCCCGTGAGATATGGTTCCTATGCCGGAAGTATAATGCTCAGGAAGCCCTCGACATGGGACTGGTCAACAAGGTGGTACCTTTGGCCGAATTGGAAGACGAATATGTGGCGTGGGCGGAGGAGATGATGCAGCTCAGCCCATTGGCCCTGCGTATGATAAAGGTGGGACTGAATGCCGAACTGGACGGCCAGGCCGGTATCCAGGAACTGGCTGGGGATGCCACGATGCTCTACTACATGACCGATGAGGCCCAGGAGGGCGGACGGGCTTTCTTGGAAAAGCGTAAACCGAAATGGAACTTTTAAAGTTAGTCGTTTCAATCTTATTTTATCCGGTTTGAATGGTTAAGCGTTCAAACCGGATTTTCTTAGTTTAAGTTCATCTTTTCTATAGAAATATGATAGGAAAAGCAGTCCTTGGTTTAAAAAAGGCTTTTTAGTAAAATATGTCCTATCATTTGTTATTTTGTGTCCCATTCTTTGAAAAGGGAAAGGTATAATTTTGTGTTGTTCATGTCCTCATTAACAGATTGGGCTATGACACGATGGAAAACATTGAATTTTAAAACTATTAAACATGAAGAAGAAATTACCGGTTTCTTTATCCTCGTCAGTGGGGATATGTAGGTCGTTGATGGCCTTGTTGTTGGCATGTGCTACAGTGGATGGCATTTGGGCACAAGAGAATTCTCCTTGGATAGGTGAACCATTGCCTTCTGAGGGCGGAGAGTTTTACCTTTACAATAAGGTTGGGAATGGTTTTTTGCTCGGTGCAAACAGTTGGGGTACACAGGCTTCGTTAGGGCAGCCCGGCTTGTTATGTACGTTAGAAGTGATGCCCGATGGGAAATATGCCATCAAGACCATGTCCGATAAATATTTGAAAGATGACTATATCGATAAAGATAAAAACGGGTATGATTTCATAGATTCAAACCAGGAAGACGACGTTTATGAGTTTTCTTTGTTTGGCAACGGTCGCTATTTGTATTATTCGGGTTCGGGAACTGTCTTGAGTAGAACGGATCAATTGACTGATAACCAATGGATTTTAGTGTCTAAGGAACAGCGTATTAGTGCCTTGGAAAAGGCCACGGAAGAAGAGGGAATAGATGCAACCTTCTATATTACAGGTGCTAACTTCGACCGGTCACAACCGAGCGATTGGCAGGAAAGCCACAACGGTGGCACATTGACGCTCATCGGGCCTGAAAGGGCTGCGAAGTCTACAAATTCCTGTACGGAAGCATACGATAATGAAAACTTCGATGTGTACCAAGTCCTGACGGGAGTGAAGAACGGGCTTTATCTGGTGTCTTGCCAAGGGTATTATCGTCCGGGCGGCAATGTAGATGCCGCAGGAGCGCGAAATGCCGTTTTATATGCCAATGCGGACGAGGCTCCGCTTCAGTTGTTGGCAGATGATGGAAATGGTATTCCTAATAATATGGATCAGGCGGCGGATGCCTTTCTTGCAGGGCGTTATGCGGGGAATGAAGTCCGTACGGTAGTGATGGACGGCACGTTGCGGATAGGCGTGAAGAAAGAGGCGCATGTCGGAAAGGATTGGACTGCTTTCGATACTTTCCGCCTGACGTATTTGGGCGAGGCGGATGCTTCCGAGATATTCCAAAGCGCATTAGGGATGCTAAAGGTGCTCATCGGCGACTTCATGGCTTCAGGGGCAACCGCCATCGCCGGAGAGTTGCAAACGGTATATGATGAAAACAAGGATGCTTCGGGCGACGGCGTGGAGGCCGCGCAGAAAGCCGTGTCCGATGCCATGTCTGCCGCCAGGGCCGTGCAAGCTGACGTGGAAGCCTTGGTAAATGCCGTGGAAACAGCCAAGTCGTTTTATGCAAAGGTGGAGGACGGTACCTATGTCTTGTCTACGGCAGGGAAGGAAGCTTTGGCTCAAGGTATTGCTGAGGCAGAAAAGGCACTGAAAGAAACGTCGATGTCGGCGATGCAGGAACAGGCTTCTGCCCATACGGGAAAGCTTGCAACGCAAGTTGAGAATGCCGAACTTTGGAGGGGGATGATATATCCTTTGGACAAGGCCAGGGCATTGGCTGACGCAATAACGGGGCTTGACGGGACGGATACATACAAACAAGTCGTGAATGATTTGGATGATGCGGCTTTAACCTATGAAAGAGTGGTGGCCGACGTGGCAGCCTTGAATTTAGCTTGCCGAGATGCGATGACGGTGGAATTCTTGGCCAAAGCATCGGCTGAGTCTCCCATCGACCTGACCAGTTTCATCAGGAATCCGAATATCTACCAGACGGTAGAGGACATGAAGACTTTGGACGGATGGGTTGTGGCCGCACTTGGGGAATATACTAATCCTCAGGTTACCACGGAGGGAAAAGGCGATGCCGCACTGTGGTCTTATAGTTGGTCGGCCAATGAAAGTAATAATGTAGGTAGAGCTCATTATTATACTAAAATAGGTGGGACAGAAGATGGTATGGTCAATTTGCCGGATGGCACTTATTTATTGAAAGCCGCTACTTATTGCACTCGTGACGCTGCTAATGTGAATTTATATGCTTCGTTGGACAATGTGAACATGAAGTTTGCCGATTTTAATGGCAATGAGTCGCTTTATAGTGCTGCTACTGGGGACAATGACGGTTCTACTACGGAACTACAGATGACAGTAAGCGGGGGTGTCCTTTATTTAGGAGTGAAGGGTGAAGCTATAGTCGCTGGCAATGGACAACATTGGGAAGCCGACAACTTCCGCTTGTACTACATTGGTGCCCCCGAAGCGGCTTCACAGTCCATCAGCGTGTCTGACGCAGGCATGTCCACTTATTATTCTGCCAATGCCTTTACTGTGCCTGAGGGGCTGACTGGCGGCGTGGTGACGAATGAAGATGCTGCTACCGTGGCTGTGGATTGGCGTTATCCGGCAGGCAGTACCGTGCCGGGGCGTACCGGTGTCATTTTGAAAGGTGCGGTTGGAGATTATAAGGCTGAGTACAGCGTGGCCAACGTGGCCAGTCCGGAAAATAACCTGTTGGATGGTACGATAGAAGCGGCGACCATCGCTGACGCAGGTTACAAATACTACAAACTGGCCGATGGCGAAAAGGGACTTGGCTTCTACTTTGCTGTTGAGGGTGGTTCTTCCATCATGAACGGGGCAAACAAGGCATATCTGGCTCTACCTGAAAACGAGGCGCAAGAGGTCAACTTCCTTGCACTTGATTTCGGTACTACGAGAATCACCGATACGGCTCTTGCGGCAGAAGATGCCCGGGTGGATGTCTACACTATTTCCGGCGTACTCGTGCGCTCCGGAGTGAAGGCCTCAGAAGCCTTGGACGGTTTGTCGAAAGGAATTTATATTGTAAACGGAAAGAAAATCTTAAAATAACAAACGATATGGAAAAAAAGAAATATTCAACTCCTGCGGTCAGCGTGATGGCGTTGCAGCAGCAAGACATGCTTTGTGGGTCTGGTGATTTAGGTATCCACGACGAATACACGAATGCGGATCAGTTGAGCAACCGCAATATATGGGACGAGATTTGGTAACTTCTTGCGTATGCTGTCCTTTCGGAAATTCAGGATAAAAAGAGCGTCAAAAACAGGTAGAAATGGTGCATGGATTGCATTTGGATGAAAATGTCTCATTTTTTGTGTTTATCTGTCACCTATAAAAGAGAAGGATTATCCTATCTTTGCCATGCGTTTCAAAAGTCCGGACTCGGAAACGAACAAGGATGGAGAAACACGCCTTTTTCTGGTTTCCATGAAGAATAAGTATAGTAGAAATTAGGTTAATATTGTGTAAGTTCCCTGATATGAGGTATCCTGTGAAGGACCGAACTCATATCAGGGAACTTTTTCTATGAACGGCGGGTGGATTTGTGCGGAGTGAGCGGTTTGTGCCGCTTGGGCAGGTCGCCGGTCTTTTCCAGTTTGAAATCCGTGGCCGAGAACCACGCACCATCCCATTTTCCGCTACGGATATTCGTTACGCCGTAACGGATTGTGCCGTCGTGCGTCACGATACTGTCTATCCTTACGACGCTCCAGCCGTAACCTCTTCCTTTATTGGCTTCGGTAATGTCTTTCCACATGCCGGGCGTAATGTTTCCGCTCGTCTGCTGTCGTTGGGCATCCTGCCAGATTTCCCCGCCTTGGTTTCCATATACGGGGACGTCAGCCTTCCGTTCACGGTTATCATGACAGGCAAAAATCTCACAGCCTTGTCCGTCCGTTCGTGCGGCGGCTTCCAGACGGTAAATACCCGGTGTCACATGAACGGTTCGTTCTACCTCATATTCCATTTTCCGGTTGAAGTTCCATGCGTCTATATACTGCACGTCCCTGTTGCCCGTATAATATTCTCCGCTTTTCACGTAGTTGTTTCCGCATTCTTTGTGCCGGACGACTTTCCAACCTTCGTGTTCTAAATAGCTTAATTGCCTTTGATGTTCGAGGGAATCGTTGCGGATCCTTTGCTCCTCTCTGTAGTCCCGTATGTACCAGTCGTAGGAAATGCTGCTTTGGATCATCGAAGCGATAAAGATTACGGCTGTGATAATCCATCCTCCGATGAGGGCCAACCGTTTGGGTAAAGTCATGGGGTGTATGCGTCCCGCCATGCGCAGGATGGAATGTGTACCGATATACAAAGTGAGGATAAGCAGAGTGATGGAACTTATCAATGCCGTCCAATAGATGCCTTGGCGGAGGCTGCCGTTGATCAATGCATTGAAGAAAGACTGTTCGGCAGGCGAACTGAACACTCCGTCGCTCACTCCACCCGTAAAAGCGGAAAAGCAATACAGGCAAAACCCGATGAGGATGGCGATTAACATGATTGTAACGAAGAGGAGGATACCGCCTACGACGAGGAAAAGGAAACCTTTGAATATAGCCGTCACAATGTCTAACAGGACGGTCAGGCATCCCCGTACCGTCTTTTGGGTTTTCGGGGCCGAAGCATACTGTCCGGCTTTGCGTGCGCCGTCCATGATTTCGTCGCGCAGGTTCTCCATGTTGACGGGACGGCCCTGCATGCGCAGGCGGTCTTCGGGAGTCCACGCCTCCGGAACGATGACCCACAGGATGAGGTAGATGATAATGGTCGTGCCGAAAGAGAACCAGGCAAATAATATCATGAGCAGACGGAGCCACAGCGGGTCGATACCGAAATAGCAGGCCAATCCGGAGGTGACGCCACCCAACATTTTGTCGTCCGGATTGCGGAACAGTTTTTTATGTACGTTTTCTTTGCGTTCGCTTTCCTTTGGGGCATCATCCGTTTCGTCGGCAGTCGCTTCCGTTTCGGTGCCGTCCATTTCTTCCGGATTACCGATGCGTGAGATGATGTCCCTCACGTGTTCGATGGTAATGGCTTCTACGCCGGATGCTTTAAGTTCGTCGAAAAGTTCGGCTATGCGGCGTTCGATGTCTTCTGCGATTTCTTCGCCTCCTTCTTTACGGGAGAAGTAACGGCGCATGTTGTTCTGGTATTGGTTGAGCAGTTCGTAGGCATCTTCGTCGATGGCATACAGCGAACCGAACAGGTTGATGGTGATATTCTTTTTCATAAAGCTTTCGAATTTAAAAGTTAAGGATTCAGTCTTTTCCCTGTAAAGGCAGCCTTATGGGGCTTTCCGATTTCAGGTGTCCCACGGTGGCGGAAAGCTCATTCCAGGCACAGTCCAGTCCGGCCAGGAAGGTTTCGCCGTCGAGCGTCAGGGCATAATATTTACGCGGAGGTCCCTGAGTGGATTCGCGCCATTCATAACTCAGCAGTCCGTCCTTTTTCAGGCGGGTGAGCAGCGGATAGAGCGTGCCTTCCACGACAATCAAATCGGCTTCCTTCAGCCGTGTGATGATGTCGGAGGCGTATGACGGTTCCTTGCGCAGCAACAGCATGACGCAATATTCCAGCATTCCTTTCCGCATTTGTGATTTTGCATTGTCTACGTTCATAGGCTTTTAACGTTTAAGTAAGGAGACGTCCGGCCGGTGTGTCCCTTTGTTCTATGCAAAGATATGTATTATATTGGTACTATGCAATACATAGTAGTGTATTTCTTCTGATTTTCAATAGGAGAATTTCTTCATCACTCGTTTATCACTGTTTACTGGCCAATAGGTTTAGATAAGTTCGGATACTGCAAAAAGAAGAAAAAATGAATGGAGAACATCAGTATTCATCATTTTTCCGTATATTTGCCTTGTACATTTCCGCAGAAAGCCCAAGGGTGGGCAAGGATATGTGCATTATATATGGAGAACCTCAAATCCGCAACTAAGCTCTTCAGCGTCCTTCTTGCGTCTAAACGTCCTC
>OKSD01002039.1_pt1 | contig 18170 bp, 19 predicted proteins | sample 1601221 | NCBI WGS metagenome assembly OKSD01 (sample SAMEA3541550, study PRJEB24748) | human gut metagenome | biome: human gut; feature: human-associated habitat; material: faeces | place: China | collected 2012
TTATCGGGAAGAAAACCGAGTGGTTTTCCCGTCAGGAGTCCGAGACTGTGCCGGAAACATCTCAAAATTCCGATTCCAAGCAGCGCACAGACGACTGAGCGAAAAACGGCGCTTTCAAGTAAGATAAGGTGGGCAAGCACAGACTGTGCTTGCCCACCGGCATATTTGGCGCATCATTTGTTCTTGAAGAATGCCACCACAACGGCGCCGGGTCCGAGGTGCGTTCCGATCACGCTGCCCACCGTTGTGTAGTGGACCTCCTTCAGATTGTCCTCCCAGATGTGGCGGCTGTCCTCGATGTACTTCAATAAAAGCGCGTCAGAGAGTCCGCTGTAGCCAAGCAGCACCGGCTTGCTGAAATCAATGCCGCCCACCTTGTAATCTCCTGAACGAGCAGATTGTTTCCCATCTTAGAGCTGCGCGCTTTTCCAAGCAGGTGTATTTCACCGTCAGTGGCGGAAATTATGGGCTTAATGTTCAGTATCCCGCCGGCAAATGCGGCTGTCTTTGAAATGCGACCGCCCCGCTTGAGGTATGCTCAGGAAAAACGAGTCTTACAATAAGACTTTAAGCACCGCTTTATCTTTACCCGCTCTTTTAATACTCCCTTTTCGGGATGGCGCTCAAAGGCAGCGCATCGAGCTTAACGCTCTGCCTGAGTTCCTGTGTCCATGCCATTGGCAGTTCCTCCTAATAATCAAAGCACGGCATGAAAACCGCACTGCGGCGGCTTTGCTGCAGCTGCGCTTGGTCGCTTTCAAGGTCAAAGCTATGACGCCTGCGTCAGATATTGCTTGTGGGTAATTCTCATTTTTGAGGTTGGTCATGATTCGGATTCTCCGGTGAAGAAGGTTCATCCTTCTTTTTCTTGCGGAGGACGCGCTTCCGTACAGCGCGGATGAGAAGCACAACGAGCACAGCCGCCACAAGCACGAACACCCACATACCGGCAAGGCCGATAATCAGTTCCTCAAAGAATACGCCGGCGTCACGCAGACCATCTGACAGGGCGCGGGAAACACGCTGGCCGAAGGTCAGCGGCGCGGCGCTGTTTTCCGAGAGTTTGTACGTTTCGCTGAGCGTCATGTAGATAATGGCGTAGCCCACCAGCGCATCATAGCGGCGCAGTGTGCCGGAGAGAGACTCAATTTCATATTCCGTTTCGCTGATGGCGCTTTCAATGGTGATGATGTCCGCCATGTTGTCCGCGTTGGCAAGTAGATTCTGCAGACGCTCCAGCTTGATCTGCGCAGTTTTCAGGCGGGAGTCGGTGTCATAATAAGATTCGGTGATGTTCTCCGCGCTGGAGGACATATAGACCACATGACACATCTCGCCGACCTGATTGCAGAAACTCTCAAAGCTCTCGGCAGGAACACGCACGGTGCAGTCGCTGTACCGGTAGCCGCTGGAGCGATTGCTGAGGCTGCGGCTCTCAAAGTAACCGCCGAAGGACCGCACGAGATTGCTGATGGCCGCTTCGCTTGTTTCATAGTCGGTGGTTTGCAGGTCAATGTTCGCGCGGTAGATCATCTTTGCGTCGCGCAGAGCATCGTCCGCCACGACAGCTGTGATGTTGAACTTGCTATCCTGTTCCATGGGCGCTTCCGGCGCGGTGGACGCATCTGTATCATAGGCGTAGCCGATTGCTGCGGGCTTTGCGGAACCCGAGCCGCCGCAGCCGACAAGCAGAGTAAGGACCAGAAGTGCTGCCAGCAGGATAGAGATCTGTCTTCTCATTTTTTGCATCTCTTTTCAAATCATATGTGGGCCGATCTTTCATCAGATAAGACGAGAACATACAGGAAAAAGTTCCCAAAGTGCTGTTCCCACAGAACCCAATGAATTCAGACATCTGCGGGCATATCAACTGCGTTGTAGTCGTATGCGGCCGTTTCCTTCCTAAGATCGTTGGAGCGGTTGATCTTTTCGGACAGGCTTGCGAGGAAGCATTGCAGGAGCTTGACGCCGATGGCGGGATGCTCGTTCAGAAGGTGCTTTAACCGCATCTTGGAAATGCACAGCAGCTCGGTGAATTCCTCCGCTGTTCCGCTGAGGCGGAACACGCTTTGGGAAAGGCAATTTTCCCCCAGAAAGCTCCCTTGTGTGAGGTACGCAATCTCCAGCGGCGCGGAGCCGCTGCTTGCTTCCCGGTTGGCCACCAGTCGGAGCTTTCCCTTGAGTACCAGACAGACCTCCTCATTATGATCCCCACTGGTAAAAACCGTTTCATGCTCATAGTAGGTTTTCACATGGCAGTAATCATGGAGGATCGCGCGCTCCTGTTCCGTAAAAACGGAAAATACAGGAAGCTTTGCCAGTACAGTCAACAGCTCTTCCTGCGTGAGCTTCCGGCGGTGCTCCCTGTCCAGATGGATCTCCGGCGCGGAGACGTTGTGCCGTTCCAGCACAGCCCGGACGGCGTACCGCTCCTGCCGCACAAGATGGATGAGCTTCTCCCACTGTGATTGGGTTTCCAGATAAGCGCGGAAGGCGTCGAAGACCGGCGGAGCATCATGCTTGGCAAGGTAGACGTTGCGCATGGCCTCCATGGCGGCGTCAGAATCGCCCTCCGCAAGGTACTGTGCGGAGAGCATCATGCTGCTTCGGTAGATCTTCTCCTCCAGATCCGGCTTGAGAAACTCCCCCGGATAGGGGTCAAAATCCTCCGGGCCGACATGGACCAGATTCCCCGTTGTGTGCTGCCCTGCCATTTTTGCCCGCTGGTACACAAAGCGGTAGATATCCTCCCGCAGACGTTTCCACTGGGGGTGGGACTTGGGCTGCGGCAGATGTTTGATGGACAAGGTGTTGTCCAGAAAGAAGCTGAAGCCGAACATCCGGCTGTTGATGAGGTAGTCCACATCTTCGCCCCGGGTCACAAGGGGATCGAAGGGCACGCACTCAAAAAGCTCCCGGTGCAGGATCATGGCGCCGCCGAAGGCAAAGGGTGTGCGTTTGAGGCGCGGCCCACTGCCGATGATCTGGTCAAAGGCCCGTGCCTTGCAGCCGAAGCGATCCCAATAGGTCATCCACGGCTCCGGCTTCACATCATCATAATACTGCCCTTTGCTGTTGAGGTAGTAGCCCGCCACGCCGTGGACAATGTCGCCGTAGACCCGCCTTCCCAGAAACTCCAGAGAGCGCGGCACGAAGTCCGGCAGTTCAAACACCTCGTCATCATCGATCAGCAGCGCGGCGTCCGCCGTCAGAATGGAGGCCGCCAGCAGGCAGATGTTGCGCACGTTGGAGTAGCCAAACATGGACAGGAGCTTCGCTCCCTGGTCAGTCAGCCCTGTTGTGTGCAGAATGTCGGTCATTTCCCGCAGGTCGCCTGCCGTGAAAAGATAGGTTTCCGCATTCAGCTGTGCTCTGCGCGTGATGCGGAGCACCTGCCCGTAGGCTTCCTCCTCCACCTTCGGCGTGGTGGGGCAGATCAGGATCACCAGCTTGAAGTCCTTTTCATGGAACTGCTTCATGCTGAGCAGGGTGCGTTCCAGCGTCCCCTCCTGATCCACCGGCGTGGGATGGTCATAGACCGCGTCCCCCTCCTGCCACAGCTCGCCGGTTCTGCGGCACCAGTAGGTGGGAATGATCATGGTTTTTCTCATACTGTTTCGCTCCTCCTGCGCGTATTAGGAAAGCACGGAAGCATAGACATCCTCCAGCTTTGTCACAAAGAGCTCCTGTGCGAAGTTCTCGCGGGCATACCGGGCGATAAACGCCCGCCGCTCCGGGGCTTCTCTGCTGTGAGCCAGTTCCTCTAAAATCGCGCCGCAGAAGGCGTCCTCGTCATTCGATGAAACCAGTGTGCCTACAGAACTGTTGATAAATTCCGGCAGCCCGCCCTCGTTGGAGCCTACGACAGGCAGTCCGCAGGCCATGGCCTCTAAAGCGACAAGGCCGAAAGGCTCGCGGCGGGAGGGCATGACGAACACGTCCGCCGCGTTGTAGAGTCTCCGCAACTCATCCTGCTTCTGATTTCCAAGAAAGAAGGTATGCCGCAGACCCAGCAGCTTGTGGAGATCCGACAGCTTTTCCCGTTCCTCGCCGTCTCCGGCAATCAGGGTGACGATCTCCCGTTCCGTCAGTCGCTCATAACGGTGTGCCACCCGCAGCAGCGTATCCACACCTTTGAATTCCGCCAGTTTTCCGGCAAACAATACAATGTATTCCCCGCGGTAAGGCAGACCCAGCGAGTCAAAAAGCGATTCTCTGTCTACTTCTTCCGGATAGAAGATGTCCTCGTTATAGCCGTTGGGCAGCAGCAACAGCCTGTTCGCGCAGGAGGGCAGCACGGAAAGGGCAAGATCCCGGTTGTCCTGTGAAATGGCAAGCACCTTTGCGCTGCCCGCAATCGCCTCCTCCGCAAAGCCGCGGAAGACCGGCCATTTTCTGCAGCCCATGAGGTCTGTCCCGTGGATGGTGACAACCAGCGGGATATCGCACAGAGAGGCAAGCCAGGAAAGACACCATGCGTGCTGGGCATGAATGACGTCCGGCTGAAACTCCCGCACCGCCTGCCGCAGGACAGAGGAAAAGAGCGTAAGATACTGCGCCAGTTCGCCGCTGCTGAGATCCGCGAAGGTAGTCCGGCTCTGGGGATGGGTGGTAAAGCAGGGGAAATTAAAGGGAAGCGAACTCCACGACGCTTTTCCCGCTGAAAACATCACGGGAAACATGCGGATGCCGGGAAGCATCAGCACCGGCCGGTTTTCCGGAAAGATGACGCAGACCTCGTGCCCACGCTTACGCAGATGCAGCGCGATGTTTTTGGTGTAGGTGCCGCTTCCGGATCCCTCCAGAGGAAAATGGTTGATCAGCAATACTTTCATCGTCCAAACCACCTTTCTGTCAGTTCGTTCCATGCCTCCTTCGACTTCTGATACTGTCCGATCATATCCGGCAGCCACGATTCCGCCGCGGACTGAATATCCGGAAGATACAAAAACCGCCTGTCGTTTGTATAGCGGGCCAGTGCCTTTGCGCCTGCTGCCAGCTGGCGGTTTCTCTGGGTAAACTCAGAGGGGGTATGTCCGGTCTTCCAGCGGAAAAATACGTTGCGCCCGATCCAGCCGGTACAGGCATAGTAGAGCCTGTCCCGGACACGGCTGTCATTCCGGAGATCCGGAACTTTGGGATAATCTCCGTAGGTGTCATGGAAGATAGGTGTCTGGATGTCCAGACACCTGATATGGCTCTGGGACGCGGCCATTCCCATGAGGGTGTCTTCTCCCCGGGCAAGAAGCGGCGTCCTGTTGTAGAAATAGTAGGGGGAGAAAAACGGCGGTAGCGTTGTCAGCGCACTCATACGGATGCCAAGGTTTCCGCCTAAAACCTTTGTGGTGGGCTGCGGCTCGACGTTTTGATCTTTCTGAATAACAAGTCCGCGATGAGCCTCACTGTTTTGCCAGAAGTCAGTCATGGTTTCCTTATGAAGTCCCCAGAGCAGGTCCTTCATACCGTCGAACGAAGCCGGAGGCAGGATGTTGTAGCCGCTGTAATCGCTGCTGGTAATATCAGCTCCCAGAGACAATCCATGCAGATGTGCGCCGATAAAGTCAATTTCCTCGGCTCGGACGGTTCCGTCCGGTGTCCTGCGCAGTACGCTCGCCTGCACATCGGAATCTACGAAAATCAGATAGTCCGTGCCTGTGAACATTGCCTCCATCAGTGCCTGATTCCGGTTGAATCCATAGGGGATCAGACCGTGGGCATCGATCAGAGGGCAGTACAAAAGCTGATGGATGGAAGAGTGCCGGACGCCAATCTCCTTCATGATCAGACGCGCCCGCTCATTGCTCTGGAGCTTGATCAAAGAGAGGTTCGTCCTGCTCCGCAGTTCCTCAACGGCCCCGGGATCCGCCTGATGAGAATACACTACGATCATACGGTCAAGAGCGTACCCGTATTTCTCCGCGTTGTCCAGAAAGTCTGTCAGTGGATGTGCGGACAGAATATCCCTTACGATCATTCCTATGGCAATTTTCATAAAATCAGCCCTCCTTGTCCTCTTTTGTATGTCCGCACTTTTCCCTTCGAGAAAAGGACAGGCATGAACGGAGCAGGGAGGGCTTCTATAGAATTCTATGTGTTTGATACAGAGGAACTGTGTGAGGGGGCTTCACCGTCCCAAAGGCGCCGCTGCTGTGGTAAGGCGGCAATAGGAACAATGATAGACTTTCGGGCGCTCCGCTGTTCTTGTGACTGGCATTTTCTGATGTCATGCCGTCTGCATTTTCTGCCTCCTTCGCGCTGCCTGATCTCAATGAAAAAAGTGATGGGCGGTGCAGGTTGATCTTCTCGTTCTGACGAGAGCACGCTTTTGGATACATCTCTGGTGAGAGGATAGAAAAAGCGCGCAAGCAGACCGTTCGGTCCAGCTTACGCGCCTCTAAAACAGGTTCGATTTTGACAGCTTCTCCCATGGAGGCTGTGCCAATATCGCGTTCGCGCAAAGCCGGACGTGATGCAATCAATAATATACATGGCGGCATCCCCCTTTCTGTCAATAGTCCTTGCTGTGCTTTATCCGGAGTATCTTCTGTGGCTCCATTATACATGACAATAGGGGCCTTTTCAAGAGAGACTTTTCCTTCCTGCTTTTTCGCTTTTTTGAGATCGACTGCTGTTCTGTCGCATGTTCATGCTTCAAATCCAACAAGAACACCGCCGCACTCCGCATAGTAGCTGCAAAGTCCCCGAAGGGGATAAATCCGGATATTTGCACCCGGAAAGCGGTGAAGAATCGCTGTGCGAAGTTCTCCTGCGGAGTCGGTGTTTCTGCAATGTCCGATTCGGACGCAGCCGCCTGTATACCCGAGCCGTTCCATTTCTTCCTGAAGAAAATCTACCGTTCTTTTTCTGCCGCGGCATTTGCCCAGCAGGTCAAGCGTTCCCTCATCACTTGTCGTTCCCACAGCGCGGATGCCGAGCATTCCTGCCGCCGCGGCCGCAAGCTTGCCCACGCGCCCGTTCTGCGCAAGATTGTGCAGTGATTCCAGTGCGAAAATCAGGTGCGTGCGACGCTGATAGTCCTGCACAGAACGGCAAACGGCATCAAAGTCCGCACCTGCCGATAATTCAGAAACCGCTTTTTCTATGAGAAGGACGATCTCCGGGCCGGCCGAAAGGGAGTCTATGATACATATTCTTCGGGATGGACTGTTCTCCTCGCAGTTCAGTTTTGCGGCGCAGGCCGCTCGAAAGCTTCCTGAGAGCCCGCTGGTGATCGTAAAGGCAAGAACATCATCGTCTTCTCCAAAGGCCCGCTCCCAGTCAGCAACACTCGGACAGGCGCTATAGGAGCGCCCCTTTGTGCTGCGAAGGGTATCTACCATTGTTTCAACGTCAAGCGAAGCATCATCGCGAAATTCTTGCGTTTCCGTGCGGATGGTAAGCGGCACGCTGACAAAACTCACTTCATCCAAGGTGATAAGATCGCAGCTCGAGTCTGCAACGATTCGAATCCTGTTCATATGGTTTCCTCCGTAGTTGTTGAAAACTTGTTATCGGTTTTTGAAAAACCGATATAAACGAGACTATCAGATTATCAAACTATTGTCAACGGTTTTTCAATAACTTATAAATATGTTTTGAATAGCTGTTGAATTCTCTTTGTTGGCGATATATAATAGCTGCATGAAAAAGGAACTGAAAAACAGAATGAGGGAGGATATCTCCGGATTCCGTCTGCCGCGTTATGAACAGATCCCTGATGTGGGGCTGTACCTGGAGCAGACAGTTCGCTACGTCAATTCTTTCCTTGCGCCGTTGGGGGAGGTGGAGCTGACGGCATCCATGGCAAGTAATTACGTCAAGCATAAGCTGCTTCCTGCCCCCCGGAAAAAACTCTACTCGGCAGAGCAGCTTGCGCGCTTGATGTTCATTGCGGCGGTGAAACCGGTCGTTCCATTGGACGGGCTTCGACTGATGTTCAGCATTCAAGCGGAAAACTATGAAATCCAAACTGCCTACGATTATTTCTGCGATGAGTTTGAGAATATGCTCGGTGCGGCATTTGGAGTTGCGCCTGCGATGCAGGGAATTGGGGAAACGGAGTCCGACGAGAAGGATCTTCTCCGCAATACGATAACAGCAGTAGTCAATAAGGTCTATCTGGACCGCTACCTCGCTTTTTATAGGGAAGCACAGGACGCTGCACCCTCTGAGCAGGAATAAGTAATCGATATAATTACGAAGAAGTTCCGGACATCCTCGGATGTCCGGAACTTTTTGTGCGTGGCTGTGCAGTGCTCATGACGCTAAAAAACGACTGACCCCCGATCGCGTTTCCGTGGTACTGCGATCAGGGGTCAGCCTTCGTGAATATTGGGATCTCTCATATTCAGTTCTCCTTGGATCGTTTTGCGTGGGCGGGTCTTGGTTTGCCATGACGCCGAATGCCACCTGCTCCATTTTTCACTCTTACGTTCTTCAAGTGCCGTGTTACGGTCTTCTGCGTGAGTGACGCTGCATGGTTAAGAGTGCGGCTCATTGACACCTTCGGAGCCATCTTCCCTATCGGATCAGCTTCCAACAGGGGAACTTAACTCTTCATTGGACTCACCCTTTCTGTACTTAAAGCATACCAGAGAAAGCCCTTATTGGCAAGCGGAAAAATCAACAAAATCAACAAAGCGACACGATGCAAAACATAGATTTTTGCATATTTAGTTGAAATCGCTTGTAAGACACGAATTCTTCTGATATAATAGAATTGTTGTAAGTCGCCAGCTTTGGCGGCTTTTTTTCCTGCTCACAGGCGGTGAGGAGTCTGAGTTTGCTTTTAAGCGTACTTTGCCATCAAAAGACACCTCTTGCACCAGAACCGGCGCAGGTGGAGAGTTGCAGTAATGTTCGAGATCGCTATATAGGCTATACTGTACAGACACTCGAGCATCACCTTATCTTTCGCACGATCTCTCCGCCTGCGAAAAGCCTTTACCTGCAATACTGTGTGCTAATTATATGCAAGTTCACTTATTCGTTAATAATAAGCCCTAATGTAACAGCATAAGGATTCAGACATCTATCTGCCGGATATATGCTTCGGACAGCGCTGTTCTTTTTGCGATTTCCGTAATAATTTCCTGATCGTAGTAAGCAATTTGCAGTTCTTCTGCGATTCTTCGTCCTATCTCCCGTCCTCCGCTGCCGAATTCACGACCCACAGTGATAATCCGCCTCATTCTGCACTCCTCTCTAGTTTTGGGGTGATTCTTCCCTAAAACATATACAATAGATGAGCTGCAAGTCCGCAGGTTATTTCATATTGTCATTACATTTCAGAACGGAAAAGCCATAGCTGTTGGCCAGCGCGTCGATTTTCTGTCCGGCTCTGCACAGCGGGCAATCAGGCACAAGGCTTGTCATATAGCCGGGGATGTCCTCGGGGGAGAAGATGCTCATCACCGGCACCTCGTCCACCTTTGCAATCGCGCTGAATACTGCGGCGATCCCCTGCAGGCTTCCGCCGTAATACTCAATGCACTCCATCGCACGGCGCGCCGTTTTACCGGAGTTTACAGTGGAGATCAGAAGCAGCACGTTTTTACCGGAAACCATGCCCGCCAGATTGTCGCGGAAGATGAGCTGGCCGTTGGAGTCATATTCGGGCGTGACGATGCAGACGTTCCTGCCGGAGTTCACGGCAAAGCGGTCGTTCTTGGCAAGCCTCCCTGCGAGGAACGTGCCGATGACCTCGCTGCCGTCCATACAGACGATCGTGTCGATCTGCTTCTCATAGATGTAGTGCTGCACAAGGATACCGGCCGCATCAGCCGCCATGCCGTACTCATGCTTCATGCGGGTGATATCAAGGTAGTGGCTGTTGTGGGAGTGGCGGGTCGCAAAATGTCCGCGAAACACGGAGATCTCCAGATTTGGATTTTCTCTGGATTTGATACGCATGGAACTCATCTTCATTCCTCCTCGCTCAATATTCATAGTGCCTGTAGGGATGATCTGGATGTGCGTGTTGGGTTGTTCTCCTGCTTTTTACGTCTGATGTCATTACGCGGAGCATACCTTTCTATTCTCGTCAGCACAGTTACATCCAATAGCGTGCCAGCGCGCGGCCACCCTCCGGAACCCCTTCGACTCCCTCCGGGTCCAGCTCCCAGCGTCCCTCACCAAGCAGCTGAGCGGCGACCGCCGCGAAGTGCAGCAGGGCAATGCCGGCGTCGAGGCCGGCATCCGTGCCGTCGGTATAGGGGTCGGATATCTGCACGAAGATGATCTCATGATCTCTTACCAGAAAGCCGTAGGGCTGACGGTTGAGATAGCTCGGTGCGAGGGATACGGCGTAAAACGCCTGCCAGAGCATATCGTCGTAGAAGCCCAGCATCTCGTCAAGCCCCTCCTTATTGCCCCAGGTATCTACATTGACCAGTTCCCTGATACCCTTTTTCGGTGCAAAGTACTGCCGCTCGACGGTCACATCGACCGTTGACATATTCAGAATATTCAGCCGCAGTTTTTTCTGCGTCTTTTCCCCATAGCCAAAGGCGACGATGGCGGCAACTTCCAGCGGGGTGGTCAGTCCAAGCGCAGCTTTGATACGTGCGCTGTCAGTGAAAGTCAGCCAGCAGCTGTCGATGTCAAGCTCAGTGAGTTTGAGCACCAGTTCCTCCATCATGTAGCCCGCGTTTTCCTCTGCGTGGATATGCGGGGCGCTGAGGAGCATCAGATAGTGCGGCGCGCCGATGAGGAACTGCTGGTACCCGGCCGCGCCCTCGAGTGCGCTCTGCGCGTCCGCATCAAGAATTACAAGCTCTGTTGCAAGCTCCGGAATCAGACGGCGGCAGTTTCTTTCATAGTGCGTGCGCAGCTCGGCAAGCGTTGCGTCCGACACCTCTTTGCTGCGGAAGGCCCGCACGGATCTTCGGTTTTGAACCATGGCGATGTAATTCATAAAACACTCCTTTCTCTTTCACAATGCGGTTCCAAATACTTATTTCTGTCGGACGAACTTGTCCGCCGTGGCGCGGCAGATGGGACAGATGAAGTCATCGCGTAATGTTTCGCTCTCGTGGATGTACCCGCAGACACTGCATTTGAAGCCGCCGCCGACCATTTCGCGGTACACCGTGGCGGTGGGTGGTACAGCCTTGCCCCGCGCGGCGTAGGCGTTGAGCGTCAGCACCTCGCCGCTGCCGAACACCTCTGCCTCCGTCGCCTGCCCGACATAGAGCGTGTAGCTTCCGATCTCCAGCCGGTCAATTACACGGCAGGATACCCGGGAGACCATACTGTCGGTAAGGTAGGGGGTTCCGACCTCATCGCGTCTGACCTCGTATGGGGAAAACTTATCCGCGACACGGCCGGAGCGGTAGCCGAAATCGTTGATGAGCGCCGCGGGCGCATCGTGGGCGAGCAGCGTTACGCAGAAGCTGCCCGCCTGTTCGACCGTTGCGGCGGTCACATTCTCGCGATTGACGGCAATGGTAAACTTTGCGGGGAAGCTGCTGGTCACCTGATGGAATGAATTGATGATGCAGCCGCTGTCTTTTCCGTCAGCGTGGGCACTGAGCAGGCACAGCGCGTAGTCCATCTTTTGGTAAGCTTTCTTGTCGATCATGGCGTTGTCCTCCTGTCGTATTTGGCCTTGCCGTTGTTTAATAGTAGTATATCAGAACTCTGTAAAAACAACTGTTGCATTTACAATATCGTTGTCCCCGGCGGAAGCAATATTGGCAAGGGTGCTCCCCGCGCTTTTTCCCTGCCCTTGCGTTGATACAAAAAGCCGCACAGCCCCTACGAACTCTGCCTGTTCTCAGGCAGAGCGAACGGCGCTGCACGGCTCAATGATTATTTGCGGTGAAATGGATTGCTCATTGCAGGCCGGTCACCATTCGCTGTTTTTGATCGGTCCGTTCTGAAAACAAGAGCATCTTCCTGCTCTTATATGTAAGGGCTTTCTTTCAATATGGCTGTTATTTTTTCCAGAGACTGTGGAGGTTGCAGTAGGCATAGGCCGCCTCCACCTCATCTCCCTTGCACAGGGCGAAGCAGGCTTCCGGCTTCTCACCGGGATGCAGCTCCTTGCGCTGGTTGCCCTGCTTCGTCTGGATGGAGATCCATTCGATGTAGTGCTCCGGCAGCATGGGATGCTCCGCCTCGCCCACCTTGACATGAACGGTGCTCCCCTCGACGGTATAGACGGGGACATGCTTTTCCACCGAAGCGTCGGTGGTGCCAGGGATTAGCTCGTGCATCTTCTCGCCGCAGCAGACCACGGGCACACCCGTGTCCTTCACCATGGCGATGATGTTTCCGCAATGCTTACAAATAAAAAATCTCTGTTTCATGGTGATCTCCTTTCTTCGTCCGTTGATTTTAGTCCAGCACCAGCGTGGGCGCGGCATAGGTTCTCGCTTTCAGCTCGCTGTTGAGCATATAGAGCCCCTTACTGTCCCCGCCGAAAAGCTCCATTTTGGTGATGAGGTCGGAGGCGTTCTTCTCCTCCTCGCCCTGCTCCTTGATGAACCAGTCCAGTGTCTGCATGGTGCGGAAGTCCCGAACCTCATAGGCGGCGGCGTAGATCGCGTCGATGCTGGCCGTGACATACTTCTCATGCTCCAGCGCCTTTTTCAGCGGAGTCATGTGATCCCCACGCTCCCACTCCGGCTTGGCCACCGCCTCGAAGGTGACCGCCTCGTTGTTGTTTTGCATATACTGATAGAACAGCAGCGCGTGGTCGCGCTCCTCCTGCGCCTGCACCTTATACCAGTTTTCAAATCCGTCCAGACCCACCTGCGCATAGTAGTTGGCGAAGTCCAGATAGAGGTATGCTGAATAGAACTCCTTGTTGATCTGCTCGTTAATAAGATTTGCTACTGTCTGGTTCATATCCTGATCCTCACTTTTATAAGAAATCGTTATTTTCAAAAGCTATGCAACATTTCACAAGAATTGCGTTCTGCATGTGTCGTTTATGATCCGATTCCGAAATCTGATCCTGTTTTTATTGTAGTGTAGTTGTCATTTGTTGTCAATTCCGTTTTTTCAAGGCTTTTGTGTCACTTTTCACTTGTGATCCCATGAAATCTGATATAGGAAACCTTCAGCCACACAGCGTTCTCATAAAAAGCGTGATTCAGCAGGTGGGATGTTGCTGAACACAGCATCCGCGCCGCGTCGGCTCAGCGCTTCCCATCGGAAGCATCATCCTCCAGCACCTGCACCGCGCATTTCATTGCGCTGGCATAGCCAAAGTACCGGATCTGCACCTGATTGGTTCGAACCACATTGATGATTTTGTAAAAGCTGCGATGAGAGAGCGCGTTGGGTTGAATCCAGACTACATCCGCCGCCTTGATCATATCCGCATTAGGCCTCTGCTCACGGTTGACAAAGGTGACGTTGGGAAGGAGCGGGCGGATCGCCTTGAGCCAGGAGTCATGACCGCCGAAGACAACGACTCTCTTTCGTGTGGAATAGGGGAATTTCAGTTCTACCGCTTTATCCGGTTCCGGTCCCCCCATTTCAACGGCATTGGCCTGCATGAAAATCAGCTCCCGGAGTTCGGCGAGTTCCGTCCTCTCGGCAGCAGCCCGCTTCTCCACGTTTGCGGTGTGCTCCTTAACCGTTTCCATTTCGCGCCGGATCTGGTAGAGATCTTCCCTGTATTTCTCATTGGATTCCCTTAGCCGCCTGATTTTGGCTTTCAGCCCATCAATGTCATCCTCCTTATCAATGTTGACTGCGTTTTCAATATCCGAGTCGGTGGGTTCTTCCGGAAGTGCGGCAGAGGGATGTCGGAAGTCACGCCGCCAGTCCCTGCTTTGTACCTGAATGTCCAAAGCAATTTGAAGATATAGCTCCAGACCCTTCGCAGTGCCTTTCTCCACGCCTGCTGCCTCGAAAACCTCTGCCATTCCGTCGCTGTCGGAAACCGTTCGCGGCATTACGATTCCCGTAAGGCCACACAGGATCTGCGGGATATTCAATTTCCAGTCAGGCACAGGCGATTCCAAGGGCGTGTAGAGGGGCGTGTTCAAATAGTTGAGTCGATATAGGTCCGCCTTTCGATCATTCCAGTCGATGGGCACGATGTCTTCATCCCTTGCAAAATCCCCATCCGCGTTCTCATGCAGATATTCCGAATCGCTTTCTTCATCAAACCCATCCGTGAGGTCGTCCAGTTCATCGAGTGCGCGTGCGTTCCATGGCAGCTTGCGTGCCGCAGCCATCAGAACGGCAACAGCGGCATTATTGGTCCATGGAATATCGCTTCCGGCTTCTATGAGGCACAGATAGCCGAAGCAGGTTTCATACGGGTCGTTGACTTCAAAATGCAAAAGGCATTCCGCAATGTCGGCGTCCAGGTTTTCTATAAGGTCTTCTTGCTTAACCATCTGTGCGGAATGTGCGAACAGGGCGAGTGAGAACCGTCTGTGCCCTGCATCGTCGGCCGCATCCTCCATAGCGAGGCCCTGCGCAGCCAGCGCCTGCAGCTGGTCCATTTCGCCTATGGCGAAGGTTTCCGCTCTGCTCATTCCGCAGTTTCCGCTTATATCCTGCAGCTCTTGGAAAGGAAGCGCGGCTTTCGGAGCCAATACATAGCGCGGTATGTTTGGCGATTTCTTTTCCTCCCGTTTTTCCACGAGTCTCTTATGCAGTTTGCGGCACTCGCTCATGATAGAATCCGATTGCCGCAGTAATTCGGTCTGCTCCTTGCACAGCGGAGCGTCACAGGCGAAGAAGATGCCCAAAAACTCCCAATAATTCTCCATGAACCTCTTCGTCGCCCATTCCTTTACAACGGAAGGGATCAAGGCCATGACAGCGTTAAAGCGCCCCCGCGGGGACAGACTTCCGGGATCCTGCTCCGGCTTCTGGTGGATCACCGGTTCCGTGCGCTGGGCAGACACGTCATTGATATAGGCTTGAAATGGATTGTCCCGCGGGTCACGTTCCCGGATCAGCTCCATCATGCCCCGCAGCACGATCTCTTCGTGACATGGGTCATAAATATCCGGCAGTCGAACAGACATCAGCGCTTCCTGAGAAGAATTAAAATAACGGTACGCAGCGGGGAGCCTTCCGTCATGTTTCAACTCATCCAGCATAAAGATCGCAGCGGCCAGCGTGATGTAATACAGGTGATCCACCCCGTCAACAGAATGGTTCAGAGCGCTGCATTCATTGATCCATGCTGTTAAAAGGCCGGGATCCGAATTTCCATAGAGGTGCCCGAATCGTTTTCTGATTTCAGGTAGCAGGTTGTAAACAGCGGCCTTGCGGCGCTTCAGGATGGGACCGACAAAATCATAAATTTTAGGTGCATTGGGATGGGAACTGCTTTCCCGTGCAAAGCGAATGGCGTCATCAAAAGCATTGCCAATCAGTTTCCTGTCTGAACTTTCCATCGTATTGCGTGGATTGCGGCCGTTCTTTTTCTTTGCCATATGACATCCTTTCGTATAGGAGCCGGTATCTGCGTTTGATACGGCGGTAGCCGGAGCACTGATCATGCTCTTTCTGCCTGCATGGATTTCCCTTACAATGCAATCGCTTTTCACCGGTGGTTGCCCGGTATGCCCAGAAATGTATTGGAAAACGTCAGTCCTTATCGAAAGAATACCATGCTGTGCGGTTTCCGTCCATCAGGAAACACGAGGTCTGCGCTTACCAACGGCTTTTCCCAAAGAAAACCCCCGCGCCCTCTTATATGGTTGGAAGGACACGGGGGAACTTGCTGTTATGTGGCTTTACCGAATGGCATCCTTGAGTGCCTTGCCGGGCTTGAAGGTCGGCACCTTGCAGGCGGGGTAGGTCATGGGTTCGCCGGTGCGGGGGTTGCGGCCCACACGGGCAGGGCGCTCCTTGGCCTCGAAGGTGCCAAAGCCCACCAACTGCACCTTGTCTCCGCCCTTCATGGCGGTTTCCACCGCGCAGGTAAAGGCGGCGAGAGCCGCTTCGCAGTCCTTCTTCGTCAGGCCGCTGTTTTCCGCCATGGCGGCGATCAGTTCGGTTTTATTCATGGAAATCATTCTCCTTTTTGTTGCAGTATGCCCGTATTATAGCGGGAAAAGGGAGAATCTGTCAACTGCGGGACTCTGCCATTTCTGTGACGCCCCGTGGCGAACCGTATGTATCAGGCTCCCCAGTTGTTTGTTGCCAGTTTCTTCATGTAGGCCCAAGTCTGCGGCGCGGCATCCCGAAAGGTTTCCATGCGTTTTTCATTGCCGCTGTATGCGATCCAGTAGTCAAAGCAGTCTGCGAAGTATTCTCTGGCGTTGGTTTTGGCGTAATCCCGCAGCCCGGAGTTCTGTGCCTCCGCCAGATATAGCTGCTCATGCTCCGCAGGGATTCCCAGCGTCCAATCGAGGAAATGTCCGAATTCATGGAGCGTCGCGCTGGCTTCCGAGAGGTAGATGGTTTTCTGGCTGTAGTTGGTGGCTCCAATGCAGCTCATGTTCAGCTGCTTGCTGAGTTCGCTGATGTAGTCGAAGTCGATACGGTATGTCCAGCCGGCGGCGTTGAAGGCGGCAAGCACCGGCTCCGGCACCTGCCGCAGCGCCAGCAGGTAGTCGTTGATGTTGACGCCTGCCGCGTTCACTAACGTCACCGGAGCTGCCGGGGCTGTCACGGTGAAGGCTCTGGTCAGAATTGCGTGAAGGAGCATGGCAGCGTCCCTGCGGGTGACGATCTCATCCGCAGTGTCTGCCTCGTCGCAGAGCCGAAGCTCCTTCCCGATGCGGATGCAGTTTTCATAATCGGACTGCGACACGCCGCTCTCATAGAGTACGCTGTCGTAAACGGGGATCTTGGCTGCGGCAAAGGCGCTTTTAAGCAGCGCTCCCCGGCATAGCTGAGTATTGGGCTCGGAGAGTGCGGTTTCGTTCAGCCAGCCCCTCCGGTAGGATTGCTCCACAGCGCTTTGGCTCAGATCACCCCATGAACTGCCCTCGACCTTCACCTCATAGGCCCGGCAGAGCATCACCGCCCACTGCCGCACCGTCACCGGCGCATCCGGGGAGAAGCATCCGTTCCCCGTGCCTTGCGTGATTTCATGCTCCGCAAGATACATCACGCTTTCAAAGCAGTCCGCAGTCTCCGGCACGTCATCAAAGCCTGTGCAGGCAGCGGAAGCGGCTGTGGACAGGATCACTGCCAGGACAAGGGTGCAGACAGCCAACGCTGTTCTTCTGACGATCATCTTCATAAGTTCCTCCATATTCTTGTTCTTTCTCTGTCCTGTATCCTCCGGTAGAGTAGGCTCTTCTGGATGCGCCATGGTGACGCTACCCTATGGACAGAATTTTGAAAGGGAAAACGTCACAGTCCCCCCTTGGCGGGAGGCTGTGACGTTTTGTGCTTGGTCAGCCGATATAAATTGCTGGTGAGGCTGCCGTTGGAGCGGCGGCGGTTCCGCTTCTCGATGAGCTGCCTGCGCTCAAGATCTGCCAAGGCCCGCTGGACTGTCCGCGGCGAAAGTCCCAATTCACGGGCAATGGTTTTGATCCCCGGCCAGCAGACACCGGAGGCGTCCGCCCGGTCCCGAAGGTAGATATAGACCGCCTTCTCCCGGTGGCTCAGATGCTCCTCGGCGTAGATAAAGTTGAATTGGCTCATCTGCTTCCCTCCATGTTATAGGGACTCTTTGTGCAGCTCCGATGGATGCTGCGAACGAGTTCGCCCTGGTCTATGTAGGCGATCTTTCGGGCTGCCCGCTCCGGCATTCGATAGCCGTCCGGGTCAAAGGTGATGCCCCAATCCAGGAAGAGACGCAGCTTGGTGCGCATGGGATGAGTTCCCGTTTTCATGACCACAAACTCTCCCTTGGGGATGGATTTCAATTCATCCGGCGTCATGAGCGCGCTCCATCATCTGCAAGGACTGACTGCTCTCTTTCCCCTGACTGACAGAGCCAGACAGCACGGTCCTGCTGCCGAGGGCAGCGGAGAGGGCATCTGCCGTTTTGCTCTGGGGCGAGAAGCCGCCAAAGATGGTGTCCTGGCAGTTGTCACATATGATTTCAGCACCCTCTTTTCCGTAGTTCTTTTCCAGTTGCGCGAGGCTTTGGATAATGGGTACCAGCGTCAGTCTGCGGGAGCGCCCCGCGCTGAATAGGGGCAGGATGTCAAAGGGCGGCATGGTTCCCAGCTCATCGCAAAACAGCACCACGCGGTTTTTGAGCCTGCCGCCGGTTTCATCCGCCA
>OKSD01002040.1_pt1 | contig 18168 bp, 18 predicted proteins | sample 1601221 | NCBI WGS metagenome assembly OKSD01 (sample SAMEA3541550, study PRJEB24748) | human gut metagenome | biome: human gut; feature: human-associated habitat; material: faeces | place: China | collected 2012
AGCACGCCGCCAGCGTTCGTCCTGAGCCAGGATCAAACTCTCAATAAAATGGTATTTCAACAGCTCTCGCTGTTCAAACCTTTATCGAGCTATTTGTCATAGCTTGCAAAACTTTTTATCCTTGCCCCTCCGTGTAATTGACTAAACCACTTCAGAGCAAGCTCGATGTCTTTTTCAAGACACCTCATATCTGGTGCTTCTTTGTTCTTCGTTGTTTAATTTACAAGGTACACGCTCCAACCGCGGAACATGTGATAGATTACCACGTTGCTCGAGAGTTGTCAACACCTTTTTTACATTTTTTTGGCTTTCTTCAAAAATATTTTGGAGACAAACCTGGAAAAAGATGCTATACTATTTTACACCGTTTTACAGTTCTTATACCACATTATTATTATGAGGAATTTACTTATGAATGAATGGACCCTTGCCCTTTCCGCCGCGGCATTCGTGCTCGCGCTCCTGTCGCTTATCCTGCTCCTGCGGCTGATAAAGCGCCAGCCCGACTATGAGCGTCTCCTGCGCGAGAGCTGGAGCGCCAATCTCCCCGCACTCAAGACCGAGCTCACCGGCGAGCTGCGCGCGTCGCGCGGCGAGTTGACCGGCACCGTGCAGACGACCATGAAGACCTTTGCCGACTCGCTCGCGCTGGCGCAGACACAGACCGCCGAGCGGCAGGACGTCCGCCTGCGCGAGCTGATCGAGAGCCTTGAGAAGAACCAGCTCCAGCTCAAATCCACCATCGCTGAAACGAACCGCATCCTCGCCGAGGCGCAGGAAAAGCAGTTCGCCATGCAGGATAAGCGGATGCAGGGCATCGAAGCGCAGTTCACCGCCTTCACCGCCGCCGTGCAGAGTCGGCTGGAGACGCTGCAAAAGGACAACAGCGAGCAGCTTGAAAAGATGCGCGTGACCGTGGACGAGAAGCTGCAAAAGACGCTCGACGAGCGCATCAGCCAATCCTTCCGGCTCGTCAACGAACGGCTGCAGGAGGTCTACACCGGTCTCGGCGAGATGAAAACGCTGGCCAACGGCGTGGGCGACCTGAAAAAGGTCCTCTCCAATGTTAAGACGCGCGGCATCGTCGGCGAGTACCAGCTCGGCGCGCTCATCGACGACATTCTCACGCGCGATCAGTTCGAGGAAAACGTCATCACCAAAAAGGGCTCGACCACCCGCGTGGAGTATGCCATCAAGATGCCCGGCGAGGACGGCAGCTTCGTCTACCTGCCCGTGGACTCCAAGTTCCCCGGCGACGTCTACGCGCAGCTCGTGGACGCCTACGACACCGGCGATCCCGCCGCCATCGCCGCCGCGCAGGCCATGCTCACAACGCGCATCAAGGGCTGCGCGAAGGACATCCGCGATAAATACATCGACCCGCCGAACACCACCGACTTCGGCATCATGTTCCTGCCCTTCGAGGGGCTGTACGCCGAGGTCGTCCGGCTCGGATTGGTCGAGGTGCTCCAGCGGCAGTACAAGGTCAACATTGCCGGCCCCACGACCTTTGCCGCCCTGCTCAACAGCCTGCAGATGGGCTTCCGCACGCTCGCCATTCAGAAGCGCTCGAGCGAGGTGTGGAGCGTCCTCGGCGCGGTCAAGACCGAGTTCGCCACCTTTGAGGACGTGCTCGCCGCCGCGCAGAAGCGCATCGAGCAGACCGGCGCGGAGCTGGATAAGCTCGTCGGCGTGCGCACGCGCAAGATCAACAGCAAGCTCCGCTCCGTCTCCGTGCTCCCCGCCGAGGAATCCGCGCGGCTGCTCGACGACGGCGCCGACGCCGAATAATTTCCCATCCCACCGACGCATATTATTATATAGGAGATATTGCCCATGGCCACCTTGACCCCCCTGCCGCTGCCGCTGTCCTTTGAGGACTTCTGCGCCCTTTTCCTGCTCTTCATCGCCTACAGCACGCTCGGCTGGTGCGGCGAAATGATCTACTGCTCCGTGCCCAAGGGGCGCCTGTGCGAAAAGCGCGGCTTCCTCAACGGCTTTCTCTGCCCCATCTACGGTCACGGCGCGCTGCTCGTGCTCTACGCCCTGCGCGGCGGCTTCCGCAACCCGTTTTTGACCTTTCTGTTCGGTGCGCTGCTCACGAGCGCGCTGGAATACTTCACCAGCTGGGTGATGGAAAAGCTCTTCCACATGCGCTGGTGGGACTACTCCCACTATAAATTTCAGATCAACGGCCGCGTGTGCCTGCTCAACTCCACCTGCTTCGGCCTCGCCTGCGTGCTGCTGTGCCACGTCGTTCACCCGTGGCTGTGGGCGCACATCCTCGGCCTCGGCAGCGCGGTGATCGTGCCGCTTGCCTCGTTCATCTCCGGCATTTATCTCACCGATACCGTGCTTTCCGTCCGCAGCGCCATTCAGCTCAGCGCCCAGATGGGCAAGCTGCGCGAGCTTCAGAGCGAGATCCGGGATCACATCGCCGAAAAACGCGAGGAGAGTGCCGAGCGTCGAGCCGAGCGCCGCGAGGAGGCGCGCGAGCGTGCCCGTGCCCTGCGCGACGGCGCCGACATCTTCGAGCGCCGCCTGCTCCACTCGCATCCTCAGCTCAAGGCGGCGCGTGAGGATCTGCTCGCCGGCATCCGCGCCCGTTTGAGCGAGAACGAGACTGAGCTTGAGCAGCTCAGGAGCGTTTACAGCCCCCGCCGCGACAAGAAGTGAGCGCCCGCGCGGTTGACTTCCCGCGCCATTCGGTATACACTAAGCCCAAACCAACAGCAAAGGAGCGTGCAGCGCCATGAGTGAATGCACCCACAACTGCTCGACCTGCGGCGAAAGCTGCGGTGAGCGCACCAGTCCCCAGTCCTTTTTGAAAAAGCCCCACGCCGATGCGCACATCGGCAAGGTGTTCGGCGTCGTGTCCGGCAAGGGCGGCGTCGGCAAGTCAATGGTCACGAGCCAGCTCGCCGTCAGCCTGCGCCGCAAGGGCTATCGCGTCGGCATTTTGGACGCCGACATCACCGGCCCCTCCATCCCGAAGGCGTTCGGGATGCACGAGAAGGCTGTCGGCACGGAAAATGCCCTCCTGCCCTGCGTCAGCTCGACCGGCATCGAGGTCATGTCCATCAACCTTCTGCTCGACGATGAGACCGATCCCGTCATCTGGCGCGGCCCCGTCATCGGCGGTGTGGTCACCCAGTTCTGGACCGATGTTCTCTGGGACGTCGACTACCTCCTCGTCGATATGCCGCCGGGCACCGGCGATGTGACGCTGAGCGTCTTTCAGTCCATCCCGCTCTCCGGCATCGTGGTCGTTGCCTCCCCGCAGGAGCTTGTCGGCATGGTGGTGGAGAAGGCCGTGAAGATGGCGGAGAAGATGGCGGTCCCCATCGTGGGCCTTGTGGAGAACATGAGCTATCTCGTCTGTCCCGACTGCGGCAGAAAAATTTACCTCTTCGGCGAGGGCAAGAGCGCCGAGGCCGCGAAGAAGCACGGTCTCCCGCTGCTCGCGCAGATGCCCATCGACCCGCAGCTCGCCGCCCTCACGGACGAGGGCCGCATCGAGGAATTCAAGGGTGACTGGCTCGCCGACGCCGTCACCGCGCTCGAGGCGCGCTGACCGCACCCACAAAAAAGCGGAAAGGATGTTTCCCGGGAAACATCCTTTCCGCTTTTCTCTTTTATAAGCCCTCGTGCAGCTTCCAGAGGATCGGCTCGAAGTCCACGCCCTCGCGGGCCGGTATGTTCTGCGGCATGGTCTGAATGGCGCACTCGCGCACAAAGACCTCCGCGAGCCGCACCGCCTCGTGCAGCGTTTTGCCCTTGACAAGTGCGCCGGTGAGCACGCTCGCGAACACGTCGCCGGTGCCGTGAAACTCCTTGCCGATGAACGTGTCGAAAAGAAACTCCGTCCCGCCGCTCGCGCGGTCAAAGACGCACGCGCCGATCTCTCCCTTGCGGAGCATCACGCCGGTGAGCACCACGCTGCGCGTTCCGTTCCGGCTCAGGCGCTCAACGACCGAGCGATAGCCTGCCTCGTCATGCGTCAGGGCACCGAAGGAATGGTCCTCGCCGAGCAGCACCGCCGCCTCGGTCAGGTTCGGCACGATCACGTCCGCCAGCTCCGCCAGCCGCGTCATGCCCGCGCACATCGCGGGCGTATAGGTCTTGTAGATCTTGCCGTGGTCGCCCATCACGGGATCGCAGATAAAGATCGTCGAGCGGTCGCGGCGGAAGGCGCGTACAAAGTCCGCCGCAAGGTCCATCTGCGCCTCGCTGCCCATGAAGCCGGTGTAAACGGCGTCGAAGTGGATGCCGAGCTCCGCCCAGTGCGCGGCGATCTTGGGCAGCTCGTCGGTCATATCCAGAAAGGTATAGCCCGTGAAGCCGCCGGTGTGCGTGGAGAGATAGGCGGTCGGCAGCGGGCAGCACTGCACGCCCATCGCGCTGAGCACAGGGATGGCGACGGTCAGCGAGCAGCGGCCGAAGCCGGACATATCGTGGATGGCGGCAACTCTCGGCGTAGGCATAAAAACGGCTCCTTCCTTTTTGCTGCTCCTATTATACCGCACCGCGGGCGCATTGCAAGGGAAAATCCGCGGATAGCGCGCCCGCGCCGCGCATAGGCTGGTGCGAGGTGATCTTTTATGGATATTCATGTGGTGCGCGCGGGCGAGACCGTTTCGTCGGTCGCCGCGCGGTACGGTGTGCCGGCGGGCATTCTCGCCGGCGTCAACGGCATCGCGCCGGACGCTCCGCTCGCCGTCGGGCAGGCGCTCGTCGTCCGCCATCCGCGCGAGCTGCACACGGTCGCGAGCGGCGAGAGCGTCTATTCCATCGCCCTGCGCTACGGTCTGAGCGTGCGGACGCTCTATCAGAATAATCCCGCCCTCGGCGGGCGCAGCGCCCTCTACCCCGGGCAGACGCTCGTCATCGCCTACGACGACACGCCCACGCGCACACTCGCCGTCAATGCCTACAGCTATCCCTTCATCCGCGGCGGCCTGCTCGACGCTGCGCTGCCCTATCTCACCTACCTCACGCCCTTTACCTACGGCATCAACGCCGACGGCACGCTGCTGCCGCTCGCGGACGAATGGCTGCTCACCGCCGCCGGACAGTACCGCACGGCCGCGCTCATGCACCTCTCCACGCTCACGGAGGAGGGCCGCTTCGACAACGCCCGCTCCGCGCTCATCTTGGAGGACGCGGACGCGCAGGACGCTCTGGTGCAGAGCATCCTCGAGACCGTACAGGCCCGGCATTACTTCGGACTGGACGTGGATTTTGAATATGTGCTGCCCGAGCAGCGCGAGGCCTACGCCGCCTTCATCACGCGGCTGCGCGAAGCGCTCAATCCGCTCGGCTGTCCGGTCATCGTCGCGCTCGCGCCGAAAACGAGCGCCGCGCAGCGGGGGCTGCTCTACGAGGCGCACGACTACGCGCTCCTCGGCGCGGCAGCCAACGCGGTGTTTCTGATGACCTATGAGTGGGGCTACGCCTACGGCCCCCCGATGGCGGTCGCGCCGCTGGGGCAGGTGCGCGCCGTGCTGGACTATGCCCTGACCGCCGTTGCGCCGGAAAAGATCTTCATGGGCATCCCGCTCTACGGCTACGACTGGCCCCTGCCCTTCGTATCCGGCGAGACGCGGGCGGAATCCCTCTCGCCGGTGCAGGCGGTCGAGCGTGCTCTGCGCCACGACATTGCCATTCAATACGACGCGGCCGCGCAGGCCCCCTATTACCACTACACCGACCGCGGCGGGCGCGAGCACGCCGTCTGGTTCGAGGATGCGCGCAGCATTGAGGCCAAGCTCCGCCTCGCGGACGAATACCATTTGCAGGGCGTGGGGTACTGGAATCTTACACGTCCCTTTCCCCAGAACTGGGCGGTGCTCGCCTCGCTCTTTGATATCGAGACGCTTCTCTAAGCGCGCGTCCCGATGGCATTTGCCACCACGTTTACCACGTCCTGCACCGTCTCGTCGAAAAGGTGCGTGTAGACCTCGCTCGTGATGCTCGTCGAGCTGTGGCCGAGCGCCTTGGAGATGGTGAACATCGGCACGCTGCGGCTGTTGGCGACGCTCGCAAAGCTGTGGCGCAGGCCGTGGAGCGAGATGGACGGCAGGGCGTTCTCCTCAATGAAGGCCGCGACGCGCCGCCCGAGGCCGTTCGGATCCCACGGCTTTCCCTGCTCCGTGACAGCCACATAGCCCTCGGGATTGAAGCCTGCGCCCCGCTCGCGCTGCCCGCGCTCCCATTCGTCGTGCAGCCGCGTGAGCAGCTCCTCCAGATCGCTCACCCCATCGTAGCACAGCCGCCGCACGGAGGAATAGGACTTAGGCTTTTTCTCGATGAACGTTCCGCCCACGGAGGTTCGCACCTCGCGGACGGTGACGACCTTTGCGTCCAGATCCACACAGCGCCATTTGAGTCCGCAGATCTCGCTGCGCCGCAGCCCCAGATAGCCCGCCAGCTTGACGGCGGGCTCGATCTCCGTGCCCGCGCAGCGGCAAAACAGCTCGCGCAGCTGCGCGGGATCGTAGTAGCGGTGGCTTGGCAGCACCTTGGCCGGCGGCGTAACATAGCGCGTCACGTTTTCCCGCAGCAGCCCCTGCCGGACGGCGGCCTCCAGCGCCGTGTGCAGCAGCACATGGTGCTTGCGCACGGTGTTGTGGGAGAGTCCCTTTTCCAGCAGCTCCGCGTAGTACCGCTGCAGCTGCGCCGGCTGCAGCTCCGGCAGCTTCACCTCGCCCAGCGCGGGCACAAGGTGGAGTCGGATGATGTTCTCGTAGCCGTGGACGGTGGTCTTTTCGCGGTTCGGGCAGATAAAATCCCGCAGCCAGACCTCCAGCCAGTCGGCGAGAATGACCTCGCCGCCGTGGCGCGTGCGCTTGAGCGCGCGCAGGCGCAGAAATTCCGTCAGGGTGCTCTCGGCGTCGTCGAGACAGCGGAAGGTGCGCACGCAGCGGTCGCGCGAGCCGTCGAGCCGCATCCCGTAGTGCATCGTGACGTAGTAAAGGTCCTTTTGATCGTCGTAGGCAAGATTTCGTTTGATGGATTTTCGCATATTCGTTCGCCCTCCTTTTTGAATGGAGGCAGTATATCACCGATCGAGCGCAATGAAAAACGGCGGCGCTTTCTGCGCCGCCGTTTTTAGACGATTCTTCGGTTTTGCTCAGCTTCTCTTCGCCGCCTCGATGACGTGGCTCGCGAGGATGGCCGTCGTCACCGCGCCGACGCCGCCGGGCACGGGCGTGATGGCCTCCACGATCGGCTCCACCTCGGCGAAGCGGGTATCGCCGCAGAGATTGCCGTCCGCACCGACGTGGATGCCCACGTCCAGCACGATCTGGCCCGCGCGGATGCTCTCCGCGCCGACCATGCCGGCCTTACCGGCGGCGACGACGAGGATATCCGCCTCGCGGCAGATGGCGGGCAGATTTTCGCTGCGGCTGTGGCAGATGGTCACGGTCGCGTGCTCGGCGAGCAGCAGCAGGGAGACCGGCTTGCCGATGACGAGGCTGCGGCCGATCACGACCACGCGCTTGCCCTTGATGGGCACGTTATAATGCTTGAGCAGCGCCACACAGGCCGCGGCGGTGCAGGGCGGATAGCCGCCGTCGGTGCCGGCGTAGACCGCGGCGAGCGAGCCGTCGGTGATGCCGTCCATATCCTTTCTCGGGTCGAGGGCGCGGCGGGCGGCCTCGTCGTCGAGGTGCTTGGGCAGCGGGCGGAACATCAGAACACCGTGAACACGCTCGTCCTCGTTGAGCGAACGGATGTTGTCCATCAGCTCCTGCTGGCCCGCGTCCTCGGGCAGCACGACCTGACGGACCGTGATGCCGACCTTCTCGCAGCGCTTGAGCGCGCCGCGCTCATAGGACAGATCGTCCTCGCGCGCGCCCACGCGCAGAATGGCAAGGCAGGGCTCCGTGCCGTTTTTCTTCAGCTCCTCCGCCTGCTCGTGCAGCTGTTCGGTCAACGCCCTGGCGGCGTCGGCCCCCTTGAGTAACATCGCCATGATGGTTTCCTCCTCATGCCGGCGCGGTGCGCCGTGATCTCAACGTTAGGATAACAAACAAAATTTTCGCTGTCAATTTCTTTTGCAAACCGTTTGCGCCGGAAGGATTTCCTTTCTTCGCCGCCTTGCTATTTCCGCCGCTTTCTGCTACCATAAGGGGGATGAAATTTTATCTGACCGGAGGGATACCCCATGTCCGTCATCGAAGAAAAGAGAGCTCTGCGCACCTATATCCGCCAGACTGAGCGCACGCTCGACCCCTCCTACAAGGCCGAGAGCTCGGAGGCCATCTGCCGCTGCGTCCTCGCGCTGGAGGAATACCGGGCCGCAGGGACCGTGTTCGCCTTTGCGGGCACCGTCCATGAGATCGACACCTCGCTGCTGCTGAAGGAGACTCTTGCCGCGGGCAAGACGCTCGTCCTGCCCCGCTGCGCCGAGGGCCACGCGCTCGACCTGTGCGTGGTCACGTCGATGGACGAGCTCGTGCCGGGGATGTACGGCATTTTAGAGCCGAAAGCGGACTGCGCGCTCGTCACGCCCGCCGACATCGACTTTGCCGTGGTGCCCTGCCTGTCGTTCGACCGCAGGGGCCGCCGGCTCGGACAGGGCGGCGGCTACTATGACCGTCTGCTGCCGCAGCTCGCCTGCCCGACCTGCCTCATCTGCCGCGAGCGGCTGATGAGCGAGGCCGTTCCCACCGAGGAGCATGACCGCCGCTGCACGCTCTACGTCACGGAGCGCGGCGTCATGGAGCCGGAGACGTAAGACCATGCTGGACTGGCTCATTCGCGGTGCGCAGGTGCTGGACGGCACCGGCGCGGACGCTTTTCCCGCCGACGTCGGCATCAAGGACGGAACCATTGCCGCGGTCGGTCGTCTGACCGACGCCGATGCCGCGCACGTTCTTGACGCGCAAAGCCGCACGCTGACGCCCGGCTTTCTGGACATCCACCGCCACACCGACGCGGCGCTGTTCCGCCCCAATTTTGGACGTGCCGAGCTGGCGCAGGGTCTGACCACGCTCGTCGGCGGCAACTGCGGAATGTCGCTCGCGCCGCTCGCGGGGGAGCACGCTCCCGCCGTGCGCGCGTATCTTGCGCCCATCACCGGCGCGTTCGGGGGCGAGCTGTGCTTTGCGTCCCTCGCGGACTATTTCGCCGCAGCGGATCGGACGCCGCAAATCGTGAACAACGCCATGCTCGCGGGCATGGGGACGCTCCGCGCCCTCGTCGCGGGCTTTGACGACGCCCCGCTGACGGACGGGCAGTACAGGGAGCTGCACCGCCTCGTGGAGCGCTCGCTCGCGGACGGCGCGGTGGGCGTATCCCTCGGTCTCGGCTACGCGCCCGAGTGCTTCTACACGACCGAGGGACTGATCCGCGCGCTCGAGCCGCTGCGCGGTGGGAGGCTGCCCGTCACCGTTCACATGCGGCAGGAGGGCGACGGCGTGGTGGACGCGCTGCGCGAGATGCTGACCGTCGCGCGGGAGCTGCGCTGCCCCGTGGAGATCTCGCACCTCAAGGGCATCGGGCGGAGGAATTGGGGCCGCGCCGTGCCGGAGATGCTGCGGCTCCTTGAAAACGCCCGCGCGGAGGGGCTGGACGTCGCCTGCGACGTGTATCCCTATTCCGCCGGCTCGACGCAGCTCATTCACGTTCTGCCGCCGGAATTTCAAAAGGGCGGGCTGGATGCGCTGACCGCCGCGCTGCGCGACCCGACCGCCCGCGCCGCCATGCGCGGACGCATGGAGACGGGCAGCGACTTTGAAAACATCACGCACCTCGTCGGCTTTGAGAACGTCGTTCCGATCTCGCTGCGCACAGAGGAGTATAAGCCGTTCGAGGGCAAGTCCCTCGCGGAGATCGCGGACACGCTCGGCAAGGACCCCTATGACGCGCTTTTCGACCTGCTTGCCGCCGAGCGCTGCGAGGCGGGCATGATCGACTTCATCGCCGCGGAGGAGGACATCGAGGCCATCCTGCGCGCGCCGTTCTCTGTGCCCATTTCCGACGCGACCTATCCCGTCGAGGGGCTGTGCCACCCGCGCGTGTACGGCAGCGCGGCGCGCTTTCTCGCGCACTATGTCCGCGAGCGCGGCATCCTCACGCTGCCGCAGGCCGTGCACAAGCTCACGATGCAGTCCGCTGACCGGCTCGGTCTTTCCCGCAAGGGACGCATCGCCGTCGGCGCGGACGCCGACCTGTGCCTGTTCTCGCCAGAAAGCATCCGGGAGAACGGCGCCTATACCGCTCCGCGGCAGCTTGCCTCGGGCATGGACGCCGTGTTCGTCGCGGGCGTACCGGAGATCATGGACGGGCAGTTTACCGGCGAGACACAGGGGCGCGTGCTGCGGGCACACTAACGAACGCTTCATTTTTTCGGAGGAAGCTATGACAAAACGTATGTTGACAGCCGTTCTGACTGTGGCGCTCACGCTGTCCCTCACCGCCTGCGGCGGGGGAGAGCAGCAGGAAATAGGCGAGACGCGCACGGTCTACACGATGGACACGGTGATGAATCTGACCGCCTACGGCGAAAACGCCTCCGCCGCACTCGACGCGGCGGAGGAAACGCTGCGCACGCTCGACGCGAAGCTCGACCGCCACGACGAGACAAGCACGGTAAGCGCACTCAACCGCGACGGCACGGTCGAGGACGCGGAGCTTGCCCAGCTCACGGATATCGCGCGTACCATCGGCGAGCTTTCGGGCGGGGCGTTCGATCCCACCGTCGCGCCCGTGATGGACGCATGGGACTTCACCGGCGATGCGCCGCGCGTGCCGTCGGACGAGGAGCTGTCCGCGCTGCTCGCGCACGTCGGTTTGGAAAAGCTGTCGGTGGACGGCAATACGGTCACCCTCTCGGACGGCGCGCAGCTCGACCTCGGCGGCATCGCCAAGGGCTATGCGGGCGACGCGGTACGCACCGTCCTCGCGGAGCTCAACGTAACGAGCGCGGTCATCGACCTCGGCGGCGACGTCGGGCTGCTCGGCGCGAAGCCGGACGGCAGCGACTGGCGCGTCGCGGTCAAGGACCCCGCCGACCCATCGAAATTTCTCGGCGTGCTGACGGCGGCGGACACCTTCGTGGTGACCTCCGGCATCTATGAGCGCGGCTTTGAGGAAAACGGCGTGCGCTACCACCACATCATCGACCCCAAGACCGGGAAGCCTGCCGAGAGCGGGCTGGTAAGCGTGACGGTCGTGTGCGGCGACGGCGCGTGGGCCGACGCACTCTCCACCTCCTGCTTTGTGCTCGGCGAGGCGGGAAGCCTTGCGCTGCGCGATACGCTCGCGGCGGAGAAAAATCTGCGCATCGAGCTGATCCTTGTGACCGACGACGGCCATGTGCGCTATACCGCAGGACTGGCGGAACGCTTTGAGCCGAGCGAGGAGGGAACCTATGTCTACGAAGCCATCACCGCCTGAGCTGCGCCCCAACCGCTATGACGCGCTCGTGGTGCTCGTCGTGCTGGCGCTCGCCGCGGCGCTGGCGGTCAGACCGTTTCTCGCCGCCCGCGCGCCGCAGAGCGGTGCGCTGACGGTCGTGGTCTCCGCCGACGGACAGGAACTCGACCGGCTCCCGCTCGCGCAGTTCGGCACGCATACCTATGCGAACAACGGCTACACGCTGACGGTCACGGCGGCGGGCGGCGCGGTGTCGGTCACGCAGAGCGACTGCCCGGGGCAGGACTGCGTCCACTCCGGCGCGGTCTCCCGCGCGGGGCAGAGCATCGTGTGCCTGCCCGCGCGCATCGTGGTGGAGCTGGTCGGCGCCGCCGACGGCTACGACCTCGTGACGGGTTAGGAGGGGCGGTATGAGGTTCTCAACGAAAGCTATCACGACCTGCGCCGTGCTTGCCGCGCTGGCGCTCGCGCTCTCCTATTTGGAAGCCTTTTTCCCGCCGCTGCTGCCGCTGCCCGGCGTGAAGCTCGGGCTCGCGAACATCGTGACGGTCTACGCGCTCTATGCCCTCGGCGCATCGAGCGCGCTCGCCATCCTCGTGGTGCGCTGTCTGCTCGGCTCCCTCTTTGCGGGCAATGCCTCGGCGCTCCTTTTCTCTCTGCTCGGGGGACTTGCCGCCATGCTGGTGATGATCGTGCTGCACGCTCTGCCGCGGCTCTCGGTCTACGGCGTGTCCGTCGGCGGCGCGGCAGCGCACAACTGCGGACAGGTCGCCGCCGCGATGCTCACGCTCGGCTCGGCCGCGCCGCTCGCTTATCTGCCGTTTCTGCTGCTCGTGTCGGTGTTCACCGGCGCGCTGACCGGCTTTGTCGCCGCGCTGCTGTTCCGCGCCATGCGCCACGCGCGGGCGAAATGAAGTGTAAAAATCAAACGCTCCGACGAAGGTCGGAGCGTTTGGCTTTTTATTTGGGGACTGCTTTTCACAGATCGTGCACGCGCAGGGCGCGGATGGCGTTGAGCACCGCAAGGACCATCACGCCGACGTCGGCGAAAATGCCCATCCACATATTGGCGAAGCCGAGGGCGACGAGCAGCAGGCACAGCAGCTTCACGCCGAGGGAAAAGACGATGTTCTCATGCACGATGCGGATGCACTTGCGGGAGATTTTGATGGCCTTGGCGATCTTCATCGGGTCGTCGTCCATCAGCACCACGTCGGCGGCCTCAATAGCCGCGTCGCTGCCCATTGCGCCCATGGCGATGCCGATGTCCGCGCGGGAGAGCACGGGCGCGTCGTTGATGCCGTCGCCGACGAAGGCGAGCTTCGCGCCCTCCGGCTCGGCCTTGAGCAGTTCCTCGACCCGCGCGACCTTATCGGCGGGCAGCAGCTCCGCGCGGACCTCATCCACCCCGAGGTCACGCGCCACATAGTCCGCGACCTTTTGAATGTCGCCGGTGAGCATGACGGTCTTGGTGACGCCCGCCGCCTTGAGCGCGGCGATGGCGTCGCGGGAATGGGGCTTTTCCACATCGGAGATGACGATGTGGCCCGCGTACTCGCCGTTCACCGCGATATGGACGATGGTGCCGACGCTGTGGCACTCGTGCCACGCGACGCCCAGCTCCTCCATGAGCTTGCCGTTTCCGGCGGCGACGGCCACACCGTCCACCACCGCGGTCACGCCGCGGCCGCTGTGCTCCTGAATGTCCGTGACGCGGGAGCGGTCCAGCGCACCGCCGGCAGCCTTTTGCAGGCTCTTGCTGATGGGGTGCGAGGACGCGCACTCGGCAAGCGCCGCGTATTCGAGCAGCTTTTCCTGCGCCATCGGGCTGTGATGCACGGCGCTGACCTCGAAAACGCCCTGCGTGAGCGTGCCGGTCTTGTCGAATACGACGGTCTTCGTCCGGGAGAGGGCCTCGAGGTAGTTGGAGCCCTTGATGAGCACGCCTTCCTTGCCCGCGCCGCCGAGGCCAGCGAAGAAGCTGAGCGGGATACTGATGACGAGCGCGCAGGGGCAGGAGATGACAAGGAAGGTCAGCGCACGGTAGACCCAGGTGCCCCAGTCCGCGTCCGCGCCGGAGACGGTCAGCACAAGCGGCGGCAGAATGGCGAGCGCGAGCGCGCTGTAGCAAACGGCGGGGGTGTAGACCTTGGCAAAGCGGGAAATGAAGCTCTCGGAGCGGGACTTGTGGCTGCTGGAATTTTCCATCAGCTCCAGAATTTTGGAAACCGTGGATTCGCCGAACGCCTTCGTTGTGCGGACCTTCAGAACGCCTGTCATGTTGATGCAGCCGCTGATGATCTCGTCGCCGGACTTCACATCGCGCGGCAGGCTCTCGCCGGTCAGGGCAGCGGTGTTGAGCGTGGAGACGCCGTCCTCGACCACGCCGTCGATGGGCACCTTTTCGCCCGGCTGGACGGTGATGACCGTGCCGACGGCGACGGCGTCGGGGTCGACCTGCTCGAGCTTACCGTCGCGCTCGATGTTCGCGTAGTCGGGGCGGATATCCATGAGCGCGGTGATGCTGCGGCGGGACTTTCCGACCGCGTAGCTCTGGAACAGCTCGCCGATCTGATAAAAGAGCATGACGGCGACCGCCTCGGAATAGTCGCCGCTCCTTTCATAGAGCGCCAGCGCGATGGCACCGACGGTCGCAACCGCCATGAGAAAATTTTCGTCGAACACCTGCCGGTTGCAGATGCCCTTCCACGCCTTGCGCAGGATGTCGCAGCCGACCGTCAGGTAGGCCGCGAAATAGAGCGCGGCGGAGACGGGCGCCGGCAGGGGAATCAATTTCGCCGCGAGGAACAGCACCGCCGCGGCCAGGATGCGATAGAGCATCTTTTTCTGTTTCTTCGTCATGGGAAAGCCCTCCGTAGAAGTCCGCCCCGAGGTCTGTCCCCGGGGCGGTGTGATTTACAGGTAGATCTCGCAGTCGTCCTCGACCTTTTTACAGTTCTTCAAAACGGCCTTCATCACGGTCTTGGGGTCCTGACCGTCGGCAAATTCCACCGTCATCTTCTGCGTCATGAAGTTGACCACCGCGTCCGCGACGCCCTCGGTCTTCTTCGCGGCATCCTCCATCAAATTCGCGCAGTTGGCGCAGTCCACTTCGATCGGATAGGTCTTTTTCATCGTAAAATGCCCCTTTCTTTTTTGTCGCTTAAACAATTAAGCACTTGTTTAATTCTTATGGCTGTACTATACTGAAGATACCCGAAAAAGTCAAGGACTTCGCCGCGTTCTCTGCCGAACGGGCGAAAAGTCCTGCCAAACGGGAGATTCGACACACAGGACTACCGGAAAAGGAGCGGAAATATGGAACCGTTTGAGCTTCCCCATCGGCATGAGGACGCCTCGCATCTGCATGAATTGGAGGAGTACCTCCGCAGGACCGAGTATTTTCAAACCGTCGCGCTGGTCTTTCGCCAGCTCTCCGACGCAAACCGCGTGCGGCTTTTCTGGCTTTTGTGCCACTGCGAGGAGTGCGTGGTCAACCTCGCGGCCATGATGGGCATGAGCCCGCCCGCGCTCTCGCATCACCTGCGCCAGCTGCGTGAGAGCGGACTAATCGTCAGCCGCCGCGACGGCAAGGAGGTCTACTATAAGGCTGCGGAGAGCGAACAGGCGCAGCTGCTGCACCGCATGATCGAGCGCACCGTGGAGATCGCCTGCCCCGAGGAAGGCGAGGACGTCGCCTCCGCCCCGCACCTGCCGCCGCTCGACGCGCACGCGCTCGAGGGCGCGCACGGGTGCAGCGCCGAGCAGCTTGAGACCATCCACCGCGTCCACGAGGCGCTGACCGCAGACCTCTCCAGCCGCATCACCATCGACGAGCTCTCGCGCCGCTTCCTGATGAACCCCTCCACGATGAAGGAGGTCTTCAAGACCGTTTACGGGCAGTCCATCGCCGCGCACATCCGCGAGCACCGCATGGAGCGCGCGGCAGAGCTGCTGCGCGAAACGGACGCGAGTATGGCGGAGATCGCCGCTGCCATCGGCTACGAGAGCGCGAGCAAATTCTCCGCCGAATTCCGCAAAGCCTACGGCGCGCTGCCGACGGAGTATCGCCGCGCCGCACGCGCGGAAAAAGGATAGGGGCTTGCAGTCCGTAGAAAGTGTGTTATCATGGAAGCAGAAACCAACGAAACGGAGAGAAGAGAAATGGGCATTGTCGTTTTGGGCGCGGTCTTTGTGGACATCAAGGGCTATCCCTTGGACGTTTACATTCCCGGCGGGCGCAACGCCGGCCGGGTGGAGCAGATGCACGGCGGTGTGAGCCGCAACATTGTGGAGGACATTGCTAACGTCGAGCTGCAGCCGACCTTCATCGGTCTGGTGGACGACACCGGCGCGGGCGCGGATGTGGTGCGCAAGCTCAAGGCGCACAAGGTCAACACGGACTACATCCGCGTAACGAAGGACGGCATGGGCACCTGGCTCGCTATCTTCGACAACGGCGGCGACGTAGTGGCGGCCATCTCCAAGCGGCCCGACCTCCGTCCGATCCTGAGCATTTTAGAGGAGCAGGGCGACGAGATCATTTCCCGCGCCGACAGCATCGCCTTTGAGATCGACATGGATAAGGAGATCGTGAAGAAGGTCTTTGCCCTTGCCGAGAAATATCACAAGCCGGTGTACGCGGTGGTGTCGAACATGAGCATCGCGGTGGAGCGGCGCGACTTCTTCCGCTCAACGCATTGCTTCGTCTGCAACCAGCAGGAGGCGGGCATCCTTTTCTCCGAGGATTACGACGACAAGACGCCGGAGGAGATGCAGAGGCTCCTCGCCGCGCGCATCCGCAGCGCACAGATCCCGCGCATGGTGGTGACGATGGGCGCGCAGGGCGCGGTGTATGCCACGAACGACGGTGAGGAGAGCTGGTGCCCCGCCAAGAAGGTGGACGTGAAGGACACCACCGGCGCGGGCGACGCCTTCTTCGCGGGCGTGACCATCGGCCTGACCTACGGCAAGACGATGGCGGAGGCCTGCGAGATCGGCACGCGGCTGGCCGCGTCGGTCATCTGCACATCGGAAAACGTCTGCCCGCGCTTTCTGCCGAGCGAGTTCGGCATCGACCCGAGCGGGCTCGAGCGCGAGCAGCTTTCGCTGGAGCTGTAAAAGGGGAGAGGAGAAGGCCGCAGCCTTCTCCTCTTTCGCGTCAAAAGGTCTTTCCCAGCGCGTCGGCGCGGGCAAGGGCCTCGTCCATCCGTGAGCGCGCGTCCACGCGCTCGTCGTCCAGCCCCTCGGCGCAGAGCAGCTCAAATTTCGGGATGCCGAACATGGCGCACAGCGCCTTGAGCTGGCGCGCGCCCATCTCCATCCATTCCGTTTCCGGCAGGGAGTAATCCCCGCCGCGCGTGGTGACGAGCAGCAGCTTTTCCGCGCGGCAGCGGCCGACAAGCCCGCTTTCCTCGTAGCCGAAGGTGATGTCGCGCATGGAAACGCGCTCAAGATAAATTTTCAGAATGGCGGGGAAGGATAATTCCCAGAACGGCGCAGCGAGCACGATGCGGTCCGCGCGGGCAAACTGCCATGCGTCGGCGAACAGCGGATCGTCGAGCTTCCCCGCGGCGGCAAGCGCGTCGCGGCAGGCCAGCACCTCGGGGTACTGCGGCTCGAGACGGTCGCGCATGAGATTGCGGTGAAGGATCGCTGCGTCCGGATTCGCAGCGGCGTAGGACGATAAAAAGCGTTCGGCGAGCATACGGGAGCGGGACTCCGCGCCCCGCACACAGGCATCCACAAACAAAAGCTGCGGCATAGTCGGCCTCCTTTGGTCGAGAAAATCTTGCTCCCATTATATCCGCTTTGCCGTGGCGCGGCAAGCCGCGCTGAAAATTTTTCGCGCGGCCGTTGCCAAACGGCGAAAAACAGCGTATTATGCTTGCAGATCAATGCTCAAGAGGTGCCGTATGTTTCTTCTTTACATGAATCCCATTCTGATCGCCGCAGCGGTCGTGCCGGCGGTCTTTCTGCTCATCAGGGTCTATCGGGCCGACCGTCTGGAGCCGGAGCCGTCGGGGCTGCTGCTCTCGCTGATCCTGCGCGGCGTGTTCGCCACGGTCATCGCGATGGTGCTCGAGGAGCTCGGCTCAGCCCTGCTCGGGAGCGTCTATGCGGAAAACTCCCTGCCCTACAACATCATCATGTACTTTGTCATCGTCGCCTTTTCCGAGGAGGGCGCAAAGTATATCCTGCTCCGCCGCCGGACATGGCGCTCCGACGCCTTCAATTGCCAGTTCGACGGCGTGGTGTATGCCGTGTTCGTCTCGCTCGGCTTCGCCCTGTGGGAAAATCTCGGCTACGTCGCCATGTACGGCCTGAGCACCGCGCTCGTGCGCGCCGTGACCGCAGTCCCCGGCCACGCCTGCTTCGGCGTGTTCATGGGCGTCTACTACGGCCGCGCCAAGCGCTATGACAACGACGGCGACTTCGTGAAGGCCAAGCGCTGCCGCACGATGGCGGTCCTGATGCCCGCGCTGCTGCACGGCGCCTATGATTTCATCGCCACGATGGAGGACCCTAACTGCGAATGGATGTTCCTTGTCTTTGTGCTTGCGCTGTTCGCCGTGTCGCTGAAGCTCGTGCGTGTCGGCTCGCGCAGCGACCGCTACATCGATGGCGGCGAGGGTCCGCTGTTCTTCGGATAACGGCATAATCATAACCACCAGTAAACTGGTGGTTTGGTCTGCCCCTTTCAGGGGCTATTACGACCGTAGCCCCTGAAGGGGCGTTGAAGGTTTGACACCGCATTACCATTTCAGGCAGCCGCTTCAAGCG
>OKSD01002046.1_pt1 | contig 18140 bp, 15 predicted proteins | sample 1601221 | NCBI WGS metagenome assembly OKSD01 (sample SAMEA3541550, study PRJEB24748) | human gut metagenome | biome: human gut; feature: human-associated habitat; material: faeces | place: China | collected 2012
CTCGTTTGAGAGCTTGTCAAAAATACTTTTTTGACAAGCTCAGACGGAGCAGGGAAGACCCGCTCCGTCTTTTTTTAGCGGTTGTCATCCGGCACCGGACGGTGTAAAATGCCGGATATGGAAACAACGGAGAAAAAGAAAATAACGTTCCGGTCGCTCTGGAGGCTGTGTCCGGCGCGCCATGCGGTGCTGCTCGTTTCACTCGCGTGGCTCGCGGCGTACTTTCTGCTGCGTGAAAACAGGGCGGTGATGAACTTTCTTTGCAAAGCGCTCGTGCGCCCGTGGCACGCCTTTGCGGGAAGGTTCTTTTCCGCCGTGCCGTTTTCCGTAACGGAGTGGGTCATCCTCTTCCTTGCGGCGCTCGGCGTCGTGCTGATCGTCCTTCTGATCGTGCGGCTCATCCGGCGGCGGTGGGCAAAGGCTTACCGCACGGGGATGACGATCCTTTCCGTCTCGGCGGCGATGTTTGCGCTCTTCTGTCTCTGGTGGGGCGTGCTGTATTATTCCGACAGCTTCACCGAACAGGCGGGGCTGGAACGGCGCGATATCTCCGTGCAGGAGCTGGAGACCGTTACCCGATATTTCGCTGAACAGGCGAGCTCGGCGGGCGAGCATGTAGAGCGCGGCGAAGACGGCGTATTCCGTGCCGACAAGAGCGACATCTTCCGGCGCTCTGCGGATATTTACGGGGGCGCGGAGCAGATCTTCCCGTGCCTTGCTGCCCCGGCGGTGCGGGCAAAGCCCGTGCTGCTCTCGCGGCTTTTGAGCTATATCCGCTATACCGGCTTCTTTTTCCCCTATATGGCGGAGGCGAATCTCAACGCCGATTCGCCCGCGTGCCTGCTGCCGTCCACGATCGCGCACGAGCTGGCGCATCTGCGCGGCGTTGCGCGCGAGGATGAGGCAAACTTCTGCGCTGTTGTTGCGTGCATGGAAAGCGGCGATGAGGATTACCGCTATTCCGGCGCGCTGCTCGCCTATATCTATCTCGGAAACGCCCTCTACCGTGCCGACTACGACGCCTGGCGCGAGGTATATTCCATGCTCAGCGAGAACGTGCGCGCCGATCTGCGCGCGAACAATGACTACTGGGCGCGGTTTGAAACGCCCGCGGCGGACGTGTCCGAAAAGGTGTATGAATCGTTTCTGCAAACCTACGGCGACGACCGCGGCATGCAGAGCTACGGCGCGTGCGTCGATCTTCTGACGGTATATTACTTAGACACGGAATGAGGGGCTCCTTTGTGCAAAGGGAGCTGTCAGCGATGCTGACTGGAGGGATTGCAAACTCCGAAACTTTGGGAAACTTATAGAAAAAGGCTTCTCCCCAATTGAGGGAGAAGCCTTTTATAGAGTCGCCTTATCAAATCAAGAAACGGAGCCTATCATAGATGCCATCGAGCCTACAAGAGCCAGCGCACTTATGGCAATGATAACAGCTATGCCGGATCCGATCAGTCCAATCAGGCTGCAGACGAAGCCACCTGTCCGAATTCCCTCCGTGTTACCAGCTTTTTTTGCCTGACCAGCCAATACGAGACCGATAATGCCGAGTATAATGCCAACCAGAGCTCCAACCCCAAAAAACCAGCAGACGATTGCACAAATTCCTAAAACAAGCGAGGCTACGGCCTTGCCGTGCATGACAGAAGTTTCCATTGCGATTCTCTCCTCTGTTTGTATTGTGTTTACATTATACAGTTGAGAACGGAAAAAAACAACTGTGCAATATATATATATATATATCACTTCTTGTGCAGGATGATGAAAATGCCTTTCCTACAAGGATGAAATTTACCTTGTCAAGAGAGGCCAAAATGGGTTTATTCCAGCGCTAAGCCCCAGTAGATCGGCTCCGCGCCGTTGAGCCCCATGAGAAACGGCTCGTCGCCTGCGCGCGCGGGGAGCGCCTCGCACACCCGTCCGCCGTCCACGGCGTAAATGTCGCCGTGCTCGCCGCAGAAAAACTCCCCGGTAACGGAGAAGAGCTTGAGAATCCCGTCGCTGTACTTTGCGTGGGGGATACCGTCAAGCCACACCTCGCGGCGTGCGCGGAATTCCTCCGCTGTGATCTTCCGGCGAACAGCCGGAAGCGGCACGCTTGAGCGGTAGGATACCGTTCTGGCGCGCATCGTGAGCGCGTACCAGCACCGAAGCGTCGCGCTCGCCGGGCAGAGATACGCCGGCTCGCCTCCCGCAGCGGCGAACACCACCGCCCGGCCATAGCCCCGGCCGCGATACTCCGGCCTTGTCGCTACGGCGAAGATGTACCGGACGGCGCCGAACGGCACGGCGTACGCCGCGGCGATGACGGTACCGTCTTCCTCGATCACGCTCGCCATGCCGGGCTGGTAGACATTCTGAAAGAACGCGTCGATATATTCGTCCGTATCGCCGAACACCTCGCGCCAGAGCGCCTTGAGCGCTTTCTCGTCGCCCTTGCGGGACGGACGCGGCGTCATGCTTCGTCCCCCTGCCAGAGAGCGGTGAATTTATCGATCATGAACATCGGATACCACTCCTCTTTCGCTTTTCGCAGACCGGGGATGCCCATATCTTCCTCGCGGTTGAGATACCGGATCTCCGGGAAATCCTTTTGCAGATGACGGGCAAACTCCCGCGCGATCATCGGATACGCGCCGGGAAGATCGTCGAGCGCTTTTTCAAAATGGACGTCGATCGTGTCGCTGCCGAGCCGTTCCCCGGCGGTGAACGCCGCCGGTCTGCCGTCGGCGTAGAGAATGCCGCCGGTCATGCCGAGCTCGTCCCAGTACTGAAACATCCGCTCGATCGCCTCGTTTTCCTCTGCATTGCCGCCGTTCTTTTCGGCGTCCCAGCTTTGGAGAAGACTGCGGCAGTCGTCAAATCCGGCGGGAGAGAGCGCTTCATAGCGCCAGTCGTGCGCTGCCTCAAAGCGGTTGCAGAAATTGCGCTTGCCATGGAGCTTCTTTCCGGAGAGCGTGGCGAACGATTCAACGGAATAGATATAGTCCGCGTCGTCCCGGGCCTCAAAAAACCGGAACCGTCCCGGCAGAGCGGCCTCGAGCGCGGCGCGCTGCGGCGCGGTCACGCCTTCCAGATAGAGCGGCCGCCCCTGCTCCGCGGCACGCGCGCGGAGCGCGTCAATGGCGGGGACGAGATCGCCCCGGCCGGAGGGGTAGGCGTAGAAAGCGCCCTTGGAGCAAAGGTATTCAATGCCCAGCCGCTCGCCGAGAACGGCAACATTGCGGCGGCAGAGAATGTCCCAGAGAAATACGTTTCCGAAGCTGTCCGAGGAGCTTTTGGAGTTTTCCCGGGAAAGCGCTTCGTCAAACAAAGGCTTGTGCTGCAGCCCAATGGGCTGAAATTCGCTCATAAAAATGACCTTTCCGTTTGGTAGTTTGTTATTTATAGAGCCGCTCGCAGACGCGCTTTGCCTCGCTGCGCAGGGATCGCAGGTCGGCGAACGTCTCCGGGCGTTTGGTGATGTCGCGCAGCAGCGCGGACGGATGGTAGATCGCCATGGCGCGGGCGCTTTCAATGTCGAACCACTGCCCATGCTCGCGGGTGATGCGAAAGTCCGGCTTGATGACCGCCATCGCGGCAATGCGCCCAAGACAGACGATGAGCTTCGGACGGATCAGATCGCGCTGCGCGTCCAGCCAGTGACGGCACGCCGCCTGCTCTTCGTTGAGCGGGTCGCGGTTGTGCGGCGGACGGCATTTGACGATGTTCGCAATATATACGCGCGAACGGTCGAGATCGATCATTTCAAGCATATCGTCGAGCAGTTTACCGGCGGGGCCGACGAACGGCTCGCCCTGCAGATCCTCCTGCTCGCCCGGACCCTCGCCGATGAACATCAGCTCGCTCTCGGGATCGCCGACGCCGAAAACGACGTTGTGCCGCCCCTGTGAAAGCGGGCAGTCCCGGCAGGAGAGACATTCTCTTTGCAGTTTGTCCATCGCTTCCATGATCATCACACTCCATATAGAAGCATGTTATCACGCTTCGATAGAAAAGGCAACGCCGGATTCGCTCTCACGAAGCTGACGGTACGTTTTTTTGATCAGAACGACGGAAATGACGGCGGTGAGGATATCGGATGCCGGCATGGAGCAAATAACACCGTCCGGCCCAAACCAGACGGGGAGCAGCGAGCGGCAGCCGCCGAAAAAGCAGTGCGGCGGGACGGTAAAGCCCGTCCCGCCGCTTGCGTTTTGCTCGGGTGTGTTTAATTGATAAATGGGAATTTACGTGGCTTATACAAACGGGAGACTTCCCAGCACAATCTCAGTTTCAGCGTCCACAACACAACGGATATTCTCAAAAACAACAACAATATCGCTGCTGTCAATTAGTTCCTTCTTCATTTCATCTTCGCAATACACATATTTCATCCTTTCCTCGCCAAGCAAAACAGCTTTTTTCATTTCACCTGTTTCATATCCCAGATTTTCTGAAAAAACTTTACAATTCTGGATGATGTTGTCATTCACCTCTGCCGGAATAGCATTTGGAAAATCATCCTGCATGGATGAAGTATACATTTCTGGTTCACTCACAGTTCTGTTGTTGCAGCCAACCAAACCCAACACACAAAAGAATGTTAAAGCAAATGCTATCAGCCTTCTCATATAATCGCGCTCCTTTCTTAGATTCCAATGTATTCATCAACTTTCAATTTAATTTTAGCACGGTTTTGTGAATATTTCTATCACTTTTGTACCTCGCAGACAAAAATTCTCATCCGTTCCGATTTCGCGGCGTTCACTGTCGGCTTTTGCGGGGCTCCGCGCCCCGACCCCCGATCTTAAACAAAGAACAGAATGCAGCCCTTACAGCGCGGGAAAACGTGTGAATATGGAGTATTTACCCCTGCCCCTAAAAGCGCCTCTTGACTAAGGGTTTTCGCCGAAATGCAAAGAGAGACGCCGTGAGGCGTCTCCCTTTGGGGATGCGGTTATATTAAGAGAGGCGGAAACATCACACTTTGAAGTCCACAGAGGTGGAACCCTTGTCTTCCTGCACGAACTCGTAGTCCTTGCCGGGCAGGATGGCGTTGAGCGCGATACCGATGATGGAGGCGACGGCGAGACCGGAGAAGCTCACGATGCCGATCTGGATGGGGGCGGTGTAGGTGATGCCGATCGCGAGGACGAGGATGAGCGCGGCGATGATGATGTTGCGGGTGTTGGAGAAGTCCACGTTGTTTTCCACGACGTTGCGCACGCCGACCGCGGAGATCATGCCATAGAGGACGAGGGACACGCCGCCGATCGTGGCGGTGGGCATTGCGGAGACGAGAGCGGCGAACTTCGGGCAGAAGGACACGACGACCGCAAATACCGCAGCGATGCGGATGACGGCGGGGTCGTATACACGGGTCAGGGCGAGAACGCCGGTGTTTTCGCCGTAGGTGGTGTTGGCGGGGGCGCCGAAGAGCGCGGCGAGAGAGGTCGCAAGACCGTCGCCGAGGAGCGTGCGGTGGAAGCCGGGGTCGACCATGTAGTTTTTCTCAACCGTAGAGGAGATGGCGCAGACATCGCCGATGTGCTCGACCATCGTGGCGAGAGAGAGCGGGACGATCGTGAAGATGGCGCTCACGAGAAGACCGGCGTTGAAGTCGGCGTTGCCGAAGAGGGAGAACACGGTGCGCTCGCCGTGAACGGGCAGGCCGATCCACGCAGCTTCGCTGACGGTCTCGACAACATGGGCGCGGGCGGCGGGGTCAATGATCAGCGCGAAGACATAGGAGCCGAGGACGCCGAGCAGGATGGGGATGATCTTGGTCATGCCCTTGCCCCACATATTGAAGCCGATGACGATCGCGATGGCGACGACGGCGACGAGCCAGTTGGCAGAGCAGTTGGTTATCGCGGAGGAGGAGAGCGTCAGGCCGATGGCGATGATGATGGGGCCGGTGACGATCGGGGGGAAGAAGCGCATGACTTTTTTCACGCCGAAGGCCTTGAAGAGCGCGGAGAGGACGACGTACATGAGACCCGCCGCCGCGACGCCGACGCAGGCGTAAACGAGAAGCTCGGGTTCCTTGTTGGGGGCGATGGCCTGATAGCCGCCGATGAACGCGAACGAGGAGCCGAGGAACGCGGGGACTTTGCCCTTGGTGAGCAGATGGAAGAGCAGTGTGCCGAGACCGGCGAAGAGCAGCGTGGTGGCAACGTCCAGACCGGTGAGCGCCGGGACAAGGACGGTCGCGCCGAACATGGCGAACATGTGCTGCAGTCCGAGCACCAGCATGCGCGGTGTGCCGAGGGCGCGCGCGTCGTAAATGGGTTCGGATCCGATTTGTTTCTTTGTCATAATCGTTCTCTCCTTATAAAAATTTATTCTTTCTCATAAATGGAAACGCCCGTTTCGCCGTCGCACTCGGCGAGGCGCACCGCGACGATTTCGCGCAGGGAGGTGGGGATGTTCTTGCCGACAAAGTCCGGCTTGATCGGAAACTCGGCGTGGCCGCGGTCGATGAGCGAAAAGAGCTGGATGCGTGCCGGACGGCCGAGAGAGATGAGCGCGTCGATGGCTGCGCGGGCGGTGCGGGTCGTAAAAATAACGTCGTCACAGAGCACAACGGTCATCCCCTTTACATCAAAGGGAATGTGCGTGTCCGAAACGACGGGCGCATCGGCAACGAGCGTGAGATCGTCCCGATAAAGCGTGATATCCAGTTTTCCGACCGGGACGCGGACGCCCTCGATTTTTTCAATGTTTTTCGCCAGACGCTCGGCGAGAGGGATGCCGCGGGTCTTGATGCCGATGAGACAGAGATTTTCGGTGCCGTGATTCTTCTCGATGATCTGGTGGGCGATACGCACAAGCGTCCGCTCCACGGCGGCTTCGTCCATGATCTGCGCTTTGAAGTTCATAGCGTTCCACATCCTTTCCGGCATTTTGGCAACAAAAAAACCTTGACCGGCAAATCCGGACAAGGCGCAGCGACACGGCATAAAGATACCGCGATCCCATCTTACGACGCCTTGCCGGCAGCTCTGTACCGACTTAAAGAGGTCTTTTCTGGCGTGTATATTATCATGCCCTGCTATATCTGTCAACGGTGAAATGCACAAATAACCGGATCAAAGCGGGGATGTTTTCTACCGAGCGCATCGGCTCGGACAGGGGAAAGACCGTTTAGAGGCTTGCATTATCCGTTGAATGTATGATAATATACACCGGTGTATGATAATATACACAGGAAAGATTCTCTATTTCAATTCCGAGGAAAGGACACGGACAACTTATGGGAGTTTATGTAGTCACCGGCGGCTCCGGCGGCATCGGCGGCAAGACGGTAGAAATTCTGCGCAGCCAGGGACATGAGACGATCAACGTCGATTTGAAAGGCGGGGATATCAACGCCAACATTGCCACCAAGGAGGGACGGCAGGATGTGATCGATAAGATCCACGAGCTGCACCCCGAGGGGATCGACGGCCTGATCTGCGTTGCCGGCGTCGCGGGCACCTGCGGCGATATGAAGCTGATGTTCTCGCTGAACTATTTCGGCGTCACCGGTCTGGCCTACGGTATCTATGACCTGCTCAAAAAGAAGGGCGGCAGCTGCGTGGTCATCGTATCGAACACCATTTCGCAGGGGGGCGTGCACATGGATCTCTGCGATATGCTCAACTATGCCTGCAACCAGGATCGGAACGAAGCCCGCATTCTGTCCATTCTGGAACAGTATGACGGCTCCAACATGACCATGGCGCAGGGTCTGTACGCCACGACCAAATACGCGCTGGCCCGCTGGGTGCGGCGCATCTCCGCCAGCTGGGGCGCCAACGGCGTGCGTATCAACGCGGTGGCTCCCGGCAACGTCCGGACGCCGCTCACCGCCGCCATGGGCGACCGCGCTACGGCGGCACTGGCGGGACTTCCGATTCCCATCAACTATCAGACCGGCGACCAGCTGCTCGACCCCGTGGACATCGCCAATGTGCTGGTGTTTCTGGTGTCCCCGGCGGCCCATGGCGTCAACGGCAACATCATGTTCGTAGACGGCGGCACCGACGCTCTGCTCAACAGCGAAAAAGTTTACTAAGGAGGCGGAAACCATGACTTTGATTCGACAGTATGTGGACGCTCTGCTCGACCAGGACGCGCTGGCTTTGAGCAAGCTCTTTTCTCCCACGGCCATTTTCGTTGACCACTGCCCCCGCGATGCGGGCAAGCCGCTGGTCAGCACCTACGGGCCTGAGGCCATCGATATGTTCTACCACAACCGCTTCCTGTTCCGCCACTTCCGCATCACCGATGCCCGTATCGTCAGCGACACGCAGGCCTACTACTATGCCGTCTATGACGGCTATCATGTCCGCGCACTGGCCACCATCACGGAATTCAGCTCCGACGGCCTGATCGAGCGGCTGGTCGTAAGACCGGCATAAGATCCCGGCGGGCCATTCTGTAAATCGAATAAGACAAGTTCGCGGCGGCGTCTCTTTTGAGACGCCGCCGTTTATCCGCAAAAAACGCGTTTTTGGGCTTGCATGTATATATGTGTATATTATAATGGGTTTATATGTTTTCCCGAAGAAAAAGATATGGAGGGTAAATCTATGGAAGCGGTTATTATTGCAGTGATCGTAGTGCCCGTAGTGGCGTATTACATCGGAAAGGAATTTGAGTATATCGCGAACGAAAAGGGGTATACAAGCAAGAAGTATTTCTGGTGGACGTTTCTGTTTGGCGCGGTCGGTATCTCAATGGTCATCGCGCTGCCTGATCGGCGCGGCGGAACGGGCGCGGCGTCCAGCGGTCTGCCGATGAGCGACGACGAGATCCCGGAGATTTGAGGTGCGGACATGAGTGAGAGATATACGCGCCTCTTCGCACTGGAAGAAAATCTGAATTCCGAAGGTTCCCCAATCGTCATTTCCGCGGGTGCATTGCTCAAAGATAACCGAAAGTGAGCCTGAGTGAGGAGTGACTCCTTCCGTCTCGGCTGACGCCGAGCCACTCCCTCAAAGAGGGAGGCAGTTAAAAAGAAAACGCAGCAGCTCCATATCACGGAGCTGCTGCGTTTGCGTATTTTAGTCTTTCTTGAAGGAATCCTTGAGCGCGACGGCGCGGTTGAATACGAGATGGCCGGGGGCGCTGTCCTTGTTGTCGGGGGCAAAGTAGCCCAGCCGCAGGAACTGGAAGCGGTCGGCAGCGGCGCAGTCCTCGAGCGACTTTTCCACCTTGCAGCCGGTGAGAACCTCGAGCGAGTTGGGGTTCAGGCAGTCGATGAAGTCCTTGCCGGGGGCGTCCGGTTCGGGATCGGAGAAGAGCATATCGTAGAGCCGGACCTCGGCGTCGGCGCAGTTGTTAGCGTCCACCCAATGGATCGTGCCGCGCACCTTTCGTCCGTCGGGCGTGTTGCCGCCGCGGGTCTCGGGGTCGTATTCGCAGAGGATCTCCGTCACGTTGCCGTCCGCGTCCTTCACGCAGCCGGTGCAGCGGACGATGTAGGCGCCCTTAAGACGCACTTCGTTGCCCGGATAGAGGCGGTTATACTTCTTGACCGGCTCTTCCATGAAATCGTCCTGCTCGACCCAGAGCGTGCGGGAGAACGAGACCGGGCGCGTGCCGGCGTTTTCGGTGACGGGGTTGTTTTCAACATCGAAAAGCTCAGTCTGCCCCTCGGGATAGTTCGAGATCGTGAGCTTCACGGGACGGAGCACCGCCATAACGCGCTTGGCATTCGCGTTTAAGTCGTCGCGCAGGCAGCTTTCGAGCAGCGAGTAATCCACCGTGGACGTAACCTTGGAAACGCCGATGCGGTCGGTAAAATCGCGGATGGAGTGCGGCGTATAGCCGCGGCGGCGCAGACCGCAGAGCGTCGGCATCCGGGGATCGTCCCAGCCGGACACGCGGCCCTCTTCCACAAGGCGGCGCAGCTTGCGCTTGCTCATCACGGTATAGTTGATGCCGAGACGGGCAAACTCGATCTGGCGCGGCTTGGACGGCACGTCGCAGTTCTCGATGACCCAGTTGTAGAGCGGGCGGTGATCCTCGTATTCGAGCGAGCAGAGCGAGTGCGTGATGCCCTCAAGCGCGTCCTGAATGGGGTGGGCGAGATCGTACATCGGGAAGATGCACCACTTTGTGCCCTGCCGGTGGTGCTCAATGTAGCGGATGCGGTAGAGCACCGGGTCGCGCATGTTGAAGTTGCCGCTTGCGAGATCGATCTTCGCACGCAGCGTATACTTGCCTTCGGGGAACTCCCCGGCGCGCATCCGCGCGAAGAGATCGAGCGATTCTTCGACCGGGCGGTTGCGGTAAGGGCTGACGGCGGGGTGCGTCGTGTCGCCGCGGTAAGCGGAAAACTCCTCGGGCGTCAGCTCGCAGACGTAGGCGAGACCCTTTTTGATGAGGCCGACGGCGAGCTCGTAGGTTTTCTCAAAGTAGTCCGAGCCGTAGAAAAAGCGGTCGCCCCAGTCAAAGCCGAGCCAGCGGATATCCTCCTGAATGGCATCGACGAACTCGGTGTCCTCCTTGGCGGGGTTGGTGTCGTCCATGCGCAGATTGCAGAGACCGCCGAACTTTTCCGCCGTGCCGAAGTCGATGCACAGTGCCTTGCAGTGGCCGATGTGCAGATAGCCGTTCGGCTCGGGCGGGAAACGGGTGTGCACCGTTTTTCCGGCAAACCGTCCGCCGGGGGCAATGTCCTCGGCGACAAAATCATGAATAAAATTGCTGAATTCTCTGATCTCTTCCATATTAACTCTCTCCATTTTATGAAAGCTGAATGAATGAAAATTATTATACACGTCAACGCTTGAAATTACAACAGAATTATTGGATAATAGAAGCGCTATGAATCTTTCCGCCCTTTGGCGGAACAAACGACAGGAGTATACCATATGAAATATGATGCCGTGATCCTCGGCGGCGGCCCGGCGGCTGTCTCCGCGGCGCTCACGCTGCGCGCGCGAGGGAAGACCGCCGCGATCCTCTCCGGCGGGATCGACGATATCCCGCTCTCCCGCGCAAGCAGGATTACCAATTACCCCGGCTGTCCGGATATCTCCGGCCGCGCGCTGCTCGAAGCGATGGAACATCAGGCGCTCGATGCGGGCGCGGAAATTCTTCACGGCCGAGCCACGTCGATCGCGCCCCTCGGCGACGGCTTCGGCGTGATCTACGGCGCGGATTTCTGTGAGGCGGAAACACTCATCCTCTGCACCGGCGTTGCCGCCGGAAAAGTTTTCCCCGGCGAACAGGAGTTCCTCGGCCGCGGCGTGAGTTACTGCGTCACGTGCGACGGAATGCTCTATCGCGGAAAAAAGGTCTGCTTCGTGGGCTTCACGTCCGATACGAAAGAGGAAGCGGAGCTTCTGCGCACGATGGGCTGCGGAGTTGAAATGTTCACGAGCCGCACGGCGAAGTACGCCGTGCTCGGGCAGGAGCGCGTCACGGCGCTTTCCGTGAACGGCGAAGAGCATCCGTGTGAGGCGGTGTTCATCCTCCGCCCGGCCGCGGCGCCCGATACGCTGCTTGCGGGTCTTGCCATGGACGGCGTGCATGTCGCCGTGGATAAAGCGACGATGAAAACCTCCGTTGCCGGCGTTTTCGCCGCCGGGGACTGCACCGGCAAGCCCTACCAGATCGCCAAGGCCGTCGGCGACGGGAACATCGCCGCGCTCAGCGCCGCGCAGTATATCGAGGAAAGGAGCCGGGAGAAAAAGGCATGAACGAGAGCGAGATCAAATATCTGGAGCTGCTTTCCAAGAGCTTTCCGAGCATCCCCGCTACGGCGGCGGAGATCGTGCGGCTGCAGGCCATTCTGGAGCTGCCGAAAACGACCGAGCACTTCATGAGCGACATCCACGGCGAGTATACATACTTCTCCCATATCCTCAAAAACGCCTCCGGCGCGATCCACGACAAGATCAACGACAGCTTCGGCGATCTTCTCGGCGAGGAGGAGAAAAATTCGCTCGCCCGGCTGCTCTATTACCCCGAGCGGGAGCTTGCCGCCGCAGCGCACTCCGATTCCTGGTACCGCGTGACGATCCACCGTCTTGTGGCCGTCTGCCGGCAGGCGACGGACAAATATACCCGCGTCAAGGTGCGCGCCCGTCTGCCGAAGGAATATGCCTATATTATCGAGGAGCTCATTGACTCCGACGAGCACGATCCCAACAAGCGCAGGTATTTTGAAAGCATCATCAACAGCGTGATCGAGACCGGCATTGCTGACCGGTTCATCGTGGCGCTCGCGAATCTCATCTCCCGTCTGACGGTAAACCAGCTGCACATCGTCGGCGACGTTTTTGACCGCGGCCCCGCCGCGCAGATGGTCATGGACGATCTCATGGACATGCACGGCGTGGACTTCGTCTGGGGCAACCACGACATTCTCTGGATGGGCGCGGCCATGGGCAACCCCGCGTGCATTGCGAACGCCCTGCGAAACTCACTCAAGTACGGCAACTTTGATATGCTCGAGGACGGCTACGGCCTGAACGTCCGCCCGCTCGCTCTCTTCGCCATGGAACAGTACGGCGACGATCCCTGCACGAACTTCCTCCCGACGCACGTGACCGACTGCGTGGCGGAAAACAGCGACGTTACAGCCAAGCTCCTCAAGGCCATCACGGTCATCCAGTTCAAGCTGGAGGGCCAGCTCATCCTGCGCCACCCGGAATATAAAATGGACGGACGGCTCCTCCTCGGAGAGCTCGTCCGCTCCGAAGGGACGGTCACGCTCGGCGGCAAGATATACCGCACGAACGACATTTCGCTCCCCACGGTCGATCCCGCGGATCCCTATCGCCTCTCCGAGCGCGAGCAGCAGCTCGTCGATCAGCTCGTTTTGTCCTTCCTGCGCAGCGAGAAGCTGCAGACCCATATCCGGTATCTGCTGGAAAAAGGCGCGATGTACCGCGTGTGCAACGGCAACCTTCTCTACCACGGCTGCATCCCCATGGAGCCGGACGGCAGCTTTACGCGCGTGACGATGGGTGACAAAACATATTTCGGAAAGTCGCTCATGGATGCCTGCGACCGGCTGTGCCGCACGGCGATGTACGACCGCCGTATGGAGAACACCGATCTTCTCTGGTATCTCTGGTGCGGGCCGTATTCTCCGCTCAACGGCAAGGACAAGATCGCAACGTTCGAGCGCACGTTCCTCGACGATCCGGAGGCCCGAACGGAGCAGAAAAATCCGTACTACGATCTCTGGAACAGCGGGGAAACGGCGCGCACAATCCTCACCGAGTTCGGCGTGGACTTCGAGCGCGGCCACATCATCAACGGCCACGTCCCCGTGCGCAAAACGAAGGGCGACACGCCCATCAAGGCCAACGGCAAGTTCATCAACATCGACGGCGGCCTCTCGAAGGCGTACCAGCCCGTAACGGGCATCTGCGGCTATACGCTGGTGTATTCCTCGCACGAGCTGTATCTCGCCGAGCACCAGCCCTTCGACCCGGACACCGCCGCGCGCGAAAGTGCGGACGTGCTCTCCCGGACGATCATGATCGAGCAGTATCCCGACCGGCTTCGCGTGCACGATACCGACGGCGGCGCGGATGTGGAGCGGCGCATCGCCGATCTCAAAAAGCTGCTCGCGGCCTACCGCAGCGGCGTTGTGCGCACGCCGAGCCGCATGGAGTAAGGCTTGACAAATAAAACAAATAAAGGTATATTGATTTGGTAAAAAGCGCAGAAGGGGAGGAGTAGGCTCCCGGCGGAACGCAGAGAGAGGGCGGTTGGTGCAAGCCCTTGGGAAGCCGCAGCCGAAGGTCGCCCCGGAGCAGCCGTTTTGAACAAAGTAGAAACGGACGGGTTCTCCCGTTACAGAGAATACGAGTGCCGCTTTCAGTAAAGCGGAAATCGGGTGGTACCGCGTAAGTTTTTGCGCCCCGGAGTTTATCTCCGGGGCGTTTTTGTTTGGAGGAATAAGAATGAAAGAACTGCCGAAGATTTATGATCCCAAGCAGGTGGAAAGCAAGATCTACCGCTACTGGACGGACGGCGGCTGGTTCCACGCTGAGCGTGACCCGGACAAGAAGCCGTTCACCATCGTGATCCCGCCCCCGAACGTCACCGGCCAGCTCCATCTCGGCCACGCGTTCGACGAGACGATCCAGGACGTGCTCATTCGCTGGAAGCGCATGAGCGGGTACTGCGCGCTGTGGCTGCCGGGCGTTGACCACGCCGGCATCGCCACGCAGACCAAAGTGGAGGCCGAGCTCCGCAAGGAGGGCCTCACGCGCTTCGATCTCGGCCGCGAAAAATTCCTGGACCGTGTGTGGGACTGGAAGCAGCACTACGGCGACCGCATCGTGGAGCAGCTCAAAACGCTCGGCTCTTCGTGCGACTGGGAGCGCCAGCGCTTCACGATGGACGAGCAGTGCGCCAAGGCCGTGCGCGAGGCGTTCTGCAGCCTGTACGAAAAGGGATATATCTACCGCGGCAAGCGTATCATCAACTGGTGTCCGCACTGCAAGACCGCCCTTTCCGACGTTGAGGTCGAATACGTGGAGAAAAACGGCTTCTTCTGGCATATCCGCTATCCGCTGACGGACGGTTCCGGCAGCGTGGAAGTCGCCACGACCCGTCCCGAGACGATGCTCGGCGACGCCGCCGTTGCGGTGAACCCCGAGGACCCGCGCTATAAGGACATGATCGGCAAAACGCTCACGCTCCCGCTCGTCGGGCGCGAGATCCCCATCGTCGGCGATGAGCACGCCGATATGGAGTTCGGCACCGGCTGCGTGAAGATCACGCCCTGCCACGACCCCAACGACTTTGAGGTCGGCCTGCGCCACGATCTGCCGCAGTACCTGATGCTCGACGGCGACGGCAAGATCACCGGCGGCTACAAGTGGGACGGCATGGACCGCTACGAGGCCCGCAAGGCCATCGTGCAGGAGCTCGAGGAGCAGGGCTATCTCGTGTCCATCGAGCCGTGCGTCCACAATGTCGGCACGTGCTCCCGCTGCCATAACGATGTGGAGCCGCTTGCGAGCGACCAGTGGTTCGTGAAGATGCAGCCTCTGGCGAAGGAAGCCATCCGCGTTGTGGAAGACGGCGAGATCAAGTTCGTGCCGGACCGCTTCGCCAAAACGTATCTCAACTGGATGAACAGCGTGCGCGACTGGTGCATCTCCCGCCAGCTCTGGTGGGGCCATCAGATCCCCGTGTGGTACTGCGGCGACTGCGGCCATATGACCGTCTCCCGCACCGACGCCTGCGAGTGCGAGGCGTGCCACTCCAAGAACATCCGCCGCGAGAGCGACGTGCTCGACACCTGGTTCTCCAGTGCGCTCTGGCCGTTCTCCACGCTCGGCTGGCCGGACAAGACGGCGGATCTGGACTACTTCTACCCGACGGACGTGCTCGTCACGGGCTACGACATCATCTTCTTCTGGGTCGCGCGCATGATCTTCTCCGGCTGCGAGCATATGAAGAAGATCCCGTTCCACACGGTGCTCATCCACGGCCTGATCCGCGACCCGCAGGGCAAGAAAATGTCCAAGTCCGCCGGTAACGGCGTCGATCCCATCGAGGTCATCAACACTTACGGCGCGGACGCGCTCCGCTTCAACATCATCACCGGCAACTCGCCCGGAAACGACATGCGCTTCTTCCCGGAGCGCTGCGAGGCGATGCGCAACTTTGCCAACAAGCTCTGGAACGCTTCCCGCTTCGTGATGATGAATCTCACGATCGACAAAAACGAGCTGCCCGAAACGCTCGAGCTCGAGGACAAGTGGATCCTCTCCCGGTTCAACGAGCTGGCCCGCGAGGTCGGCGAGAATCTCGATAAGTACGAGCTCGGCATCGCCGCGCAGAAGATCTATGACTTCATCTGGGACAGCTTCTGCGACTGGTACATCGAGCTCACCAAGGCCCGTCTTACAGGCGAGGACGAGGCGGCCCGCGTGCAGGCGCAGAAGGTGCTGCTGTATGTGCTCACCGAAACGCTCAAGCTGCTCCATCCGTTCATGCCGTTCATCACCGAGGAGATCTATCAGGCGCTGCCGCACGAGGGCGACGCGCTCATGGTGCAGCCGTACCCCGTTTATCGCGAGGATATGGCTTTCCCGGCGGAGAGCGCGCGCTTTGAAAAGGTCATGGAGGCCATCCGCGCCATCCGCAGCCGCCGCAGCGAGATGAACGTCCCGCCGTCCAAGCGCCCGCACCTCTATATTGTCACCGAGGAACGCGAAGCCTTTGAGAATGGCCGCGATTATCTCTGCCGTCTGGCGTATGCCGGCGAAGTGATCGTTTCGGACGATGTCCCCGCCGACGCCGACAAAATGGTAAGCATCGTGACGAAGGATGCGCGCTGCTTCCTGCCGATGAGCGAGCTTGTCGATCTTGACAAGGAGCGCGAGCGGCTGGAAAAGGAGCTGGCAAAGAACCGCGGCTTCCTCGAAAACCAGCGCCGCAAGCTCTCGAACGAGAGCTTCGTCTCCCGCGCGCCCGCCAACGTCGTTGCCACGGAGCGCGAGCGCGCCGAAAAGCTCGAAGCGCTCATTGCCAATCTCGAGGAATCGCTCCGTCAGCTCGGCTGATGCGCATATAATTAGATTGACAAAGGTGTCCCGAAACGCTACAATGACGCTTCGGGACATTTTTTAAGGGTTCCGAAAACTTTTTGCGGCTTTTGCACGTCTAATAAACAGAACAGAAAACCGGAACTATTCGACCTGCGCCGCAAGGCGCGGGGAAGGAGACTTCATTATGCGTAAACTTATTTCAAAGCGACTCTTTGCCGTTTTGATGGCGGCGCTTTTGTTCGCCGCGCTCGGCACGACGGCATTGGCGGACGACGCCCCCGTCATCCATACCGACGTACCCGCGGCGCTCACCGTGATCGAAGGGCAGACGCTCACGCTCACCGTAGAGGCGACGGGCGGGGAGCTGTCCTACCAGTGGTACCGTGTCCACCCGGAGGGCGATGCGCCCGTGGAGGGACAGACCTCGAATACTTACCAGATCGCTTCCGTGGACGCCTCGATCAACGGCGCGGCGTTTTACTGCTTTGTGCAGAACGTAGCGGGAAATACCCAGTCTTCCGTCTGCACCGTGACGGTGCTCTCCAAGCCCGTTCTCACGCAGGATGTGAGTACCACCAGCCAGACGCTGACCGAGGGCGACACCATCACGCTCACCGCCGGAGCGACCGGCGCGGCGGGTATACAGTGGTACTATAAGAAGGGCGACGAAGCCCCCAAGCCCGTTGACGGCGCGACGACGGCCTCTCTCTCCGTCGCGGCCACGATGGAGTATAACGGCGCGGATATCTACTGCCAGTTCGTAAACGATGCCGGCGCCGTCACAACGTCCTTCTGCCGCATCACCGTGAATGCCAAGCCCGCAGCGCCCGTAACGACGAAAAACCCGACCGGCGAGACCGTCACCGAGGGTGGCCGCGCGATCTTCATCGCCCGCGCCGACGGCGCGACGAGCTACCTCTGGCGCATCATCAGCGCCGACGGCACGCAGGTCTATGACTATACCGCCGCGCGTAACGCGTTCCCGACGCTGAGCATCTCCGGCGGCGACAGCGAAACGCTCACGCTCACCAACATCCCCTATGATATGAACGGCTGGAAGGTCGCCTGCCTCTTCAAGAGCGAAGGCGGCGAGACGCTCTCCGGCACGGCGAGCGTCACCGTGACGAAAAAGGCGGCGTCTCTCAGCATCATCACGCAGCCTGTCGGCGGCACGATGGCCGTGGATGAGAACCCGAACTTCATCCTCTCCATTCAGGCAACATCCAGCGACGGCGGCACGATTACCTACCAGTGGTACAGCGCCGCGACGAACAGCACCGCCGCTATGAAGGCCATCCCCGGCGCGACCAATTCCAGCTATAAGCCCGAACAGACCGAGGGAACGACGTATTACCGTGTAAGCGTTCAGCTCACCGGCAACGGTACGACCTCCGACCCCTATTATTCCAACACCGTCCCTGTGACGTTCACCGCCACCAAGACGCACACGCACAGCTTCTCGAGCGTCTGGGAGCATAACGATATCTCCCACTGGCACCAGTGCACCTGCGGCGAGCACGGCGACGAAGCGTTTCATACCTACACCTGGACCATACTGAAAGCCCCCACCGCGACCGAGGACGGCGAGCAGAAGGGCGTCTGCTCCGTCTGCGGCTATGAGACCATCCAGCCCAT
>OKSD01002055.1_pt1 | contig 18081 bp, 16 predicted proteins | sample 1601221 | NCBI WGS metagenome assembly OKSD01 (sample SAMEA3541550, study PRJEB24748) | human gut metagenome | biome: human gut; feature: human-associated habitat; material: faeces | place: China | collected 2012
AAATACCGACCTCCAAAGTTAGATTTTTTAGGTCTAACTTTTGGGGGTCGGGTCACGATTTGTCTATCAAGGGGCGGTAAATTTAAGTTTATATGCTGATAATAATGCTTTCGCAGGCAATTTTGCGTCGTCACAAGAATAGAATTTCATTCTATAAATATTGAACAACTTCGGTATCTAATTGCTTTTTTCGTTCTTCCCAATCGGGCATATGTATTGTCATAAAAGTATAAAAATCAGAACTGTGATTTGGATATAATAAATGCGTCAACTCATGAAGAACCACATATTGGATGCAGCGGATATTAGCTTTTAGCAAATATTCGTTCAAAGTGATTTTGCATTTTTGAGGAGAACAACTGCCCCATAAAGTCTTCATTTTCTTAATTGTAACAGTCGGTTTATCTACATTGTACTTTCGGATAACTTTATCATAATAGCTATCCACTTCACTTTGATATATTTCTTTAGCAGTTTGCCGCCACCATTTATTAAATACTTTTTGAACAAGCTCATCATCGTTCCATTCGGTTACAAAGAGATGTATTCTCTTTTCATCTAATTCAACATAATTGGAAAGGGATGCTTCTTTATAGATTCTCATATCCTTTCCAAGATATTGAGTAGATGCTCCGTTTTTGATGTCAAGAAGATTGTTGTAGCCGCTGGCCTTTTTATATTTGGTTATTTGATCATCAATCCATTTTTGTCGCTCTGACAGAAATGACTGAATCCATTCATCCGGAACAGCTTCAGGAACAGACAGCGCAACCTCTAAGGAGCGAAAGACTTTAAGATGTACGTTTTTTATTTTTTTCCTTAGGATTTTAACCTTTACAATTCCATTAATAGGACCTAAATATAGTTCAAATTCTTTCATCAATATCTTGCAACCGCAACTTTCATTATTTCATCGATAATCAAATCAAGTGTATCAATATTTGAATTATCAATCTCATATCCAATTTCATCGAACATTTCAAACAAGCAATCATCCAACACACGGTGGATTTGTTTATGAACGACTTCATTATGTTTCCAATCTCGCTTTGCATTAGTAGAAACAGCCTGTGTTATTCTTCTTGAATGCTCTGCAATGGCATTTTCAACATCATCTGATAAGCACAGATCTGCTTTTGAACGAAGAACATTTACTACTGCGCCATAAAACGCTTTAGTGTCGCTATCATTAGTGATTGATGCAGGATATTCCTTCGATAATCTGCCGTGTCTAAAATCATCCGCCATTGTCTCCATAGCAGTGAAGTATTTATCGGCATCTCTTGTTTCATCATACTCTGCGAGTGTTTTCTTTATTTTTGTTGAAAATTCTTCAAAAAGAAGCGGATCGTCATATCGTACCTGTTTTAACTCCGATTCAATTCGTGTTTTGATTTTATCAGCTTTAACATTCTTTGGGTCATTTGATTTCATCAATTTTTTCATTGCTTTTTCATCGGTGATGGAAACAGGCTTAATGATTTGATGAACATCAGTAGCGCCCACAAAAGTATCAAGCAGGTTTTTGATTCCTGATTCATATTTTGATAAATCAATTTCGTTGTCAAAACGCTCAATTACACTTTGGCGTAACTTGTCAAAAAAGCGATAATCTTTTCGATATTCTTCCAGTTTATCAAAACCAATTTCAGTAAAAATATCACGATTTGTCAAAGCAAGATTTAAGAGATTTGCATACGTTTTAAGCTTATCATAAAACTCATTTCTCTTTACATCGTCTTCAAGACTTTGCTGCCAAGCATCAGAAGTTGTACTATCATCAAAGCCGGGAAATAGATTTAACAAATCCTTATGAGCTTCTTCCAGCTTGTTCTTTTCGTCAATAGGCCCAAAAATAGCATCTTCTATATCAGCCTGATCAAAAGCATTCATTGAAGATTCTGCATCATCATACAAATCCACCGCAGCTCTTAGCTTTTTAAAAATGCCCCAATAATCAACAATTAAACCGAAATCTTTTCCTTTGTAAACACGGTTCACTCGAGCTATTGCCTGCAGCAAATTATGCTCTTGCAAAGTCTTGTCAACATATAATACGCCAGCAACAGGAGCGTCAAATCCGGTCAGAAGCATATCCTTAACAATAAGCATATTAATATCCCCATCCGGATTTTTGAAATCATCACAAACGGAATCATTGTATTTTTCATCATTATCGCCAAATAACGGCTTAACCATTTTGTCGTGATAATCTTTAATTTTCTTTATAGCTGTGGTAGTCATATCATCTCCGTCGCCTTCACGTTTGTCTCCAAACGTAATAACAACGCGCGGCTCCACCTTTTTGCCCGGAATGGAGGAAAGTATATTAAACACATCAACCGCCGAAGCTCTTGAGGAACAAACCACCATCGCTTTTAACCCTTTTTGCAAACAATAGTTTATAAAATGGTCATAGATATCAAATGCGACAACATGAGTCCTGCTGCTCACTTCTGCAAGTTGATTCCACTTACTGTATTTTGCTTTTAGATGGGCTTTTGTTTCATCAGGTAAATGCTCCGTTAAGCTGTCAAAATATGCGTTAATTGTATCGGAAGGTGCGCTTAACTTAACTTTTCTTCCTTCATAAACTAGCGGAACTGTGATTTTATCTTCCATTGAGCGCTTCATAGTGTAGCTATGAATAGGATCACCAAACTTTTTATATGTATTGCGCTTTGCCTTTGAAATCAAAGGAGTACCTGTAAAAGCAATCAGAGTAGCGTTTGGCAACACTTCACGCATATAATTATACATAGAGCTATATTGAGAACGATGCGCCTCATCTATTAATACATAGAATTTGTCGCTATCTACTTCAAGATAGTGATTTTTGCATACCGTTTCAAACTTATTAATTAAGGTTGTAACAACTATATTGCTTTTATCTTTTAATATACTTTTCAGACCTTTTCCGGTAGTTGCACGCACTGGAGCCATTTGTGAATTGGCAAAATTATCTCTAATTTGTTTATCTAAGCTTACTCTGTCGGTGACTATAACAAATCGAGGATGCTCGTAAGCTTTCAAATATTGGATTTTTTTAACTAACATAACCATGGTCAGTGTTTTTCCGCTGCCTTGAGTATGCCAAATTACACCGCCGTTTGTTTTTTTGCCGTCTTCACCGTTAATTCGCTTAATAGCGTTTTCAACGGCAAAAAACTGCTGATGCCGGCAAATTTTCTTTACGTTGCTGTCATAAAGGATATAATCATGAATGATTGTCAAAAATCTTTTTTTATCCAGTAAGGAGGCAATGGCACGGTCTTGTTCGATAGTATTACCATCCGGTGAACACATTTTGCATATTTCTTCTTGCCACTGCACTTCATCCTCTCGCCATTCTACAAAATAGTCGGCACTTGTTCCGCAAGTTCCGTATACAACTTTGTTTGGATTCATAGCAAGGACTATTTGCGAAAATTTGAATAAATGAGGAATATAGTCAGGACTCATATTTCTGACATTTTGTAAAACACCTTCCCTGACATCAACACTTGATTTTTTACATTCAATTACTGCCAGAGGAATGCCGTTAACCATAATGACAACATCCGGACGCGCATACTGTCCGTTCGGACGTTCTACGCTGAATTCTTCTGTTACCTGCCAAATGTTATTTGCAGGATAATCAAAATCTATGTAAGATAAATCAAAGGATTGCCGAACCGGGACATCCTGATCAATTACTACATTTTCTTCAACACTGATACCAAGAGTCAAAAGATTATAAATCTCTTTGCTTGCCATAGCGAGTCCTTGCAGAAGAGAAGCGTCAAGCGCGTTAACGGCTCGCTGAATAGACTCTCCTGAAAAGTTGAGCTCAAAATTCTTATATCTATAAGTTTGTTTGTTTAAAAAACGAATAAGCTCGTCCGTGAAAATCACTTTAGACAAGCTGCCTCGTTTTTGTTCCGCTTCACTTCGTGAAACATATGTGTACCCCATTTTTTGCAAGAATGATATGACCCTGTCTTGGCATTCGGGGCGTTCGTTAAAAATCAAGTGGTTCGGCATCGTGTTTCCTCGCTATTTACTCTACATCGTATATTTTTCATCTGCGGCAGTTATTGCAATTTTTGCAACAACTGAATTTTTGTCCAGTTCTCTTTCTTCAAAGATGTTTTTGATATGCCTGGAGATTGTAGATTTATCTCTTTGAAAAAGCTCAGCCATTTGATTTTGGCTAAGCCAAACGGTTTCGTTTTCGAGCGTTACTTCAATTTTAGTCAAACCATTTTCGGTTTGGTACATTATGATTTGACTATTATCCAGTTGAATATCCACCTATATTATGTTGGAATTGGTATTTTTAATCATTTAGTAAGCTTACTCTATTTTTTTAAAAGCCTTGTACTGGCACATATCGCACAACTCTCTATAGTTTACAAGATTTTTAAACCCGCTTTCCACGATTCTATTTTCGCTGTTAAGTTTATAGTATATTTCATCATTTTTCCATTTGAAATAAGGTCCTGTAGTTACAATCATAGAATTAATTATATCATCAAGAACAGCTACACTAATTTTCTCATAACCGGTATCATTACTTAAACGAATGCGCAATCTTACTTCGTTCTCATACTGCCACGCATAGTTTTTTATATAACCAGTCATTTTTGGAGTTGTGTCTATGCCATAAAGCGGGTATGTATCACTGACAGTGATGTGTTTACCGTAATGTGTTAACCGTAAATTATTTGATCCTCTTTTTCCTCCAACATATATAATATCATTTAAAGAAGCTTCAAAACCACCTTGATAGTCAATTGTTTCGCCATTTTCAAACAGCTTTATCCGATTAATACTGTTTATCCAGCGATTCATATTCTCTTTTGAAATTGATATTCTTACAGCATCTCTCCAAGGAAGCCCATACAATCCCCACATTGCCATGTTTTCAGAAGAACCAAAAGCAAAACTGCCAATGTATATTCTATTCCACTCTGCCCAAGAACCTTTCATATGCGCTTCATGCTGATCGTTAATGCTTAAAGAATTGCCGCGTGTCAGCAAAAATGTTTTGTTTTGTATGATTTTTTTCAGTGAATCCCACGTAGTATAGTGATAATAACATTCATGATTTTTCCCTTTTTCCTTTAAAAAAGCGATCATAGAATCTATACTCTTTACTTCTGAAAGTTTTGCCATTATCTTACCCTCACTATTCCGTTTAATAAATACTGTTGTAGTGTTTTCCTTTGATTTGTTATTACCTCTTTTTTACGCTGATGAAGGGTGATAAGGGTATCAAGGTTGGAGAAATAGGCCCCAATTTTCTTTTGCTCACATTCTTCTGGAAACGGTATATCCAATTCACGAATCTTCTTTAGAGATACAAATTTTTGAGTTCCTCCATCCATCCCAGTAGATAATTGACTCGTCACACAATCAGCTTGAAGTGCCTGATACAAGTACTTATACTCAATGTCTCCCGTGTACTTTATGAGAGCAACATTTTTTATTGCAAAATCAGGTTTTTTGCTGATTAAAGCAAGATTTCCGATTGTGCCGATCATGCCCATAAGAATATCGTGAACATCTACTTTTGAACGCTTATTTATTTTCTCATAATCTTCGTCAGTCACGTATTGAACATCATCGTAATTGATAAATCCATTGCTTACATTTTTTGATGTAATAAACGGATGACCTTCTTGAACATACTTTGGCGAATCATGTGTACCGTCTCTAACATCCGTTATTTCATTCAACTTACGCTGTTCCCAATCGCCAGAAAAGCCCTGAAAGCGCCATTCAGGTACAGATTGTCCTTTTATAGGGAACATTTTTTTGAGACAAACCGCCTTATAACGGGTTAATGCGTCAATCTGTTTGTCATATAGTTCAATCGCTTTGTCCCATTTCATCAATATATCAGCAATTCGAGATTGTTCTTTTTGCGACGACGGAAAAGCGACTTTAATTCGTGAAATCGTATCACGGTTAACTCCATATACCTTAAAACCTACCGCTAAGCGTTGAAACTGTTTTTTCACGCTTTCAGAAGATGTAATGTATTGTTTGAACCATTTATCAAGGTTGTTGTTTTTAGCTTTTCCGTAAATGATATGCAATCCAGCAATAAACGGCTTGTTTTCAGGGTTATCAATCAGCACTGCACGAGAAGTTCCCTCTAAATCCTCCGAGGCATCTAAAAAGGCAACGTCGCCATCTTTCATAAGACACATTTCTTTTCCGGTTAGTGAAATATCACATTTCGGCAGTTGTTCATATTGATCAATGGAAGCTGAATTAAATGTACCTCTATGTAAATCACCGTAATGAAGATAAGCATAGCCTTCTTCGCCAAGTTCATCACGCGACTTACTGAGTCCTCCGTAGAAATCAAACAAATCTCCAAGTGTTTTGTCCGTTTCCCAATCGCTCGGAAAAACACCGAAATCAGTTTTCTTATAACCTTTCGGTATCTTTCCGTTATTCAACTGTTCGATGCGCTGTTTTATTTCTGGTTTCATATTCTTACCCTAAAAAATAATACCCAATACTATGCCTGCAATTCCAATCAGTGTGCCTACCGCAAATGATACCCAACCAAATATCTTGTTAGCTTTTGCTTCCTTCTTACTGTTTTTAGCATCTTTTTTTGCGGATTCATATAATTCATTTAGTAAACGGTAATTTTCCTTTAACTGAATATTTTGTTCTTTGACTTCAGCCAGTTGCTGTTCAAGTAACTCTTTTTGCTTCATGCTGGCTTCTGCGGTTTGAAACAGAGCTTCGTCTTTTTTTGCATTGTATTCACTGATTGCTGCAAACTTTTCTTGTATTCTGTTTTGTTGTTCAGCAACTTGATCTGCCAAAAAAGCAGAGTAACCGCCAAAATTCGAATAATCAAGACCGCTTGAATCTAAATCGCCCATATTTTTTCCTCTATTCTAATCCTAACTCTTTAAGATATTTGTCCATCTCCGCTTCGACAGCTGCGATCTCTTGTTTAAGATTAGCAATCTCGGCATTGACAGCATCAATGTCAATGATTTCTTCTTCCTCAAAAGTATCAACATAACGCGGTATATTCAAGTTATATCCGTTCTCTTTGATTTCAGCCAAGGAAGCAACGTGACTGTACTTATCATTTTCGGCGTTTTGACCGTTGCGGTAAGCTCGATAGGTGTCAACGATTCTTTCAACATCTTCATCACGCAAAATATTTTTAGCCTTTTCTTTCTTAAACTCTTTGGATGCGTCAACAAACAAGACATCTGTACTGCTGCGACCTTTGCGAAATACAATTATACAGGCAGGTATAGAAGTTCCATAGAAAATGTTTTCAGGTAAGCCGATTACCGCATCAATCAGATTCTTATCAATAATTGACTGACGAATCCGACCTTCGCTTGTGCCGCGGAAAAGTACTCCGTGGGGAGCTACAGCAGCAACACGACCGTTACCGCTCATGCTTGCAATCATATGCAGCAGGAATGCCCAGTCACCTTTACTTGCCGGAGGAACGCCTATATCAAAACGATGCCAATGGTCAAGCCCGGCTTCCATTTTAAATTCTTTTTTCTTTCCTTTTTTTGTTTTTTCGTTTTCTTCGTCGGCAGATACCTCTCCGCCTGGATTAAACCCTTCTGCCCATTTAGCTTTGCTGAACGGCATATTTGCAACGATACAGTCAAACTTCATCAAGTTGCCGTCGCTGTCAAGATGCTGCGGATTGGCGAGTGTATCACCCCATGCGATCTTAGCGTCCTGAATACCGTGTATAAACATATTCATTCTTGCCATCGAGATCGCTGAGCTGTTCACTTCCTGACCATATATCTGAACTTTGTCAAATCCGCCTTTTCTCGCTGCACGAATGAGCAGCGAGCCCGATCCGCACGTCGGGTCATACACTCTATCATTCTCAACCGGACTGACAATTTGTGCCATTATTTCTGAAACCTTTTGAGGTGTGAAAAAGCTTCCTGCCTTTTTTCCTGCCAATGTTGCAAACTCGCCTATCATATACTCATAAGCATCACCAACAATATCCGCCGGTACTTGATGTTCATTTACTTCTATATTGCTCGGATGCAAATCCAAATCAGCAAAATCGTTCAGTAGATTTCGCAGAATCGGGTTTTTCTGTTCTTTTTTTCCGAGATTACTTTCACTGTTAAAATCTATTCCTCTAAATATTCCGCTGAGAATAGCATTTGAACTCTCTATTCCGGTAAGTGCTTCGCTTATCTTAGTGCCAAGATCCGGTGCGAACTGGTTGTCCAAGAGATAATCAAAAGTGAATTCTTTTTCCAGAAAAAACGGGAGATTTTTTATTTGCCTTTCAAGACGAATTCCGCTGTAATCTTTCTCAAGCTCTTTTACACTTTCATCAAATGTGTCACTTAAATACTTTACAAAGAACATAGAAAGAACATAGTCTTTGTAATTAGATGCGTCAATATTATCACGAAATGTATTTGCTCCATCCCATAATGCTCGTTTAATATCATCAAATGTCGTTTTTGCCATTTGTTCTTCCTCCGAATTAGTTAATAATAGTTCTTTGAATAAGATAGTTGGTTCGGATGTATTCAAGCTCGGCAAGCCGAGTTCTTTTTTTCTTCAGTTCAATCCCTTTATACCATAATTCACCAATCAATCGCTGTTTCCCAATATCCGGTAATGGTATTTCCAAAGCCTCAATATCTTTACGGCTAACCGATTTCATCACTGCCCCAACAGAACTTTCCTGAGATAACTCACCAATCTTATTATTTAGAATCATAGCTAAATACTTGGCGTCTATTGCTTCATTTGGAGTGACGATTATCAGGTTGTTTCCGCAATATGTTTTTTTCGGGTTATAATCTATGTAATTCACATAAGAAGGGGTAATTCGCTTAATAACAATATCATTCTGATGCAACCGCCATTCTTCATCGGGGATAACATTATTTACAGTAGGAGTATTTTCCACTTCGTTATTTGACAAAAAGTTAGCGCATACAAGCCATTTGGTGGAATCTTCTTGCATTTTAGATCTGGAAGGAGTGATTGAGCAAAACTTGATTGTCGCCAGTTCTCTCAGTTTTCTATGTTCCATATTTGTGCTCCTATTTAATTGATGACGCAGATAGATAGGATACTGCGTCATCAGTCATTAATATCTCGGAAGAGAACCGAGATTATCAGCCTTTATATTGTTGGCATCGGTGCGAAGATAACGATTGTCAACAACACGAACATCTTCGCCAGCAGTCCAGTGACCGTAACCATAGTACTTCGTTTTTGTACAATTCGGATTCTTGCTGATAAAGTCTATCATTTGTCTTTTTGTACACTCGTCTGTAGCTTGAGTTGTAAGATAGTTAGTCCACTTCATCCTTGCTATATATTCGTTACCATATTCGTCTTGCTCATAATGAACAGCATCAATATAAACCATTTTATTCTCCTTTCTGTCAGTCTAACAAATAAGATGTCATCTTGACAAAAAGCGAAAAATATGCCATACTCATAATACCACTATAGAGTATCATCAAGATGCTCATCAGCGACTTAGATTCCTATCAAATCTAAGTCGCTTTTCTTTGTTGTAAATATGATACTGCAAAAAATATTAAAAGTCAAGCCTTTTGGAGAATTTTTTTGCAGTAATCGATTTACAAACCCAATAATTGCGAATATTGGGTTGTCTAAAATAACTGTTTCTTAGGTTTTAATGATAAATAGCCGCCAAGTATATTCAACTCGGCGGCTCTGCTTTTAGCTGTAAATGAGCTCGTGATTAACGATTTCCTCTGCTCGGTTGCGGATAGAATTCATCTTCTTAACCCACAGCATTTGATTGTTCGCCTTGAGCTGTTCCGTCACGCCCTCACGCTCTGCGAGCTGCCTTACCAGCTGATCAAACATATTCTCCGCCTGCTCGTCGATATCGGCGAGATAAGCGGTCAGCTTACCTTTAGTAAGCATATTTGTGTAGAGGATTTTACGGTTACGCTCCAAATAGCGAAGATGCCGTTTCCCAAATATGCCGATTTCCACCTTTGGCTGTTCGGGCAATTTTAAATCGGGAAGAAGAAAGTCGCCCTGCTGTGTGTAAGTGATTTTTGTGTTTGTCATAACTTTAACCTCCGAAAAATATTTGTCGGAAACGATTTCGGCGGCTCAGGTTTTAATAGTGAATGCGATTTGACTGCGATTTTGACTGCGATTTAACTGTATTTATTCTGACTCAACTTTTCCCAACTTGTTTCTGTTGCCGTTTGAAAACCGCATAGATAAGCCGTTTTCAGGCATTTTCGAAAAAATTGGAAAAAGAAAAGACGGTTTCGAAAAACCGTCTTGTTTGGTTGCGGGAGCCGGATTTGAACCGACGACCTTCGGGTTATGAGCCCGACGAGCTACCGAGCTGCTCTATCCCGCGATATACAACTCTGCTGTTTTTTACAGCTTTATTATTATAGCATTATGTAAAGGTTGTGTCAATAGTTTTTTGCATATTTTTTTATTTTATGCTTTGCCCGGCTTTTTTACTGAATTTATTTACATTTTAATCTTAGGCTTTTTAGCGGGTATGTGTGCAATTATATGGCGGAACAGTTGCAAATGAAAGATTTAAATAACCTGTTAAAACAAAAGTGAGATTGTGCAAAATAATGATTTATATGTGTTTAGCACGGTGAATTTGATATATTGATTGCGGATTGCTTTTGTGATACAATTACCGTGTGAATTTGCGGAATTTTTAAATTGCGACAAATGATGAGAGGGAATTATGGGAAAGAACAAAACACGCAGTAAATCTGCATTTAAACAAAACAGTGTCACAGCTGAAAACAAAAGGCTCGGCGATGACGGAAACATTAATTTTACTTTTAAAATTTTGTCGGCAATCGGCATTATTATCATAGTTTCGGGGCATTGCTACAACGGCGGCGTGTCGCTGATGTATGATTGGTTTCCGAAGTATTCGTACAATCTCGCCTTGTTCGTTTTCATTTCGGGATATTTTTACAAGGAAAAACACGAGGAACATATTTTCAAATATATATGGGGACGGACAAAACGCTTGTTGATTCCAGCGTATCTATGGAACATTGTTTACGGAATAATCGCATTCGCACTTACTCAGGTCGGCTATACGATTGCTCAGGGCAAATTTGATCTGTACAACCTTTTTGTTATGCCGTTTATTGACGGCGAAAGTTTTGCCTACAACCTCGGTTCGTGGTTTGTGTATCCGCTGTTCTGCGTTTATGTTTTTAACATACTGTTCCGCAAACTGCTCAAAAAGGTTCACAGGGGCAACGAGTATGTCATTCTTGCCGTGTATCTTGCAATCGGAATTTTCGGTGTGCAATACTGCATTTGGAATCCTGCCCCAAAGGGTGCGTTGCTGTTGTTGTTCAGGTCGATGTTTTTTCTGCCGTGTTTTGAGTTTGGCAGATTTTATCACGAAAAGCTTGAAAAACACGATAATCTCAACAGCGTTGCATATTTTGCAATCGTTCTCGGAGTTCAGCTTCTTCTCCTCACATTCTGTGAAAATCTTGAATACACTCCGTCAAAGTGTGTGAAGTTTGACAACGGCTGCGTCATTCCTTATGTAACCGCAATCACGGGCATTGCGTTCTGGCTGAGGGTTGCAAAGCTGATTACTCCGATTATCAAGAACAAAAAGCTTGTCAGGATGATTTCGGACAATACCTACAGCATTATGATTCACCACATTTTTGCATTTATGATTGTAAAATGGGCGTTCTGGGGATTGAGCGTAATTACACCGCTGTTCAAAGATTTCGATATTTTAAAACTCAAGTCAACAATCTGGTACATTTATCGTCCGAACGGCTTAAATTTTTACTGCATAATCTACCTTGCCGCAGGAATATTCATTCCGATTCTTATAGGAACGGTTACGCACAGGATATTTGAATTTATGAAAGAGCATACTTTGAAGAGTATGCAAAAAAGCAGTCGCACAAGTAAAGTAAACAAAATTGAAAAAGTCGTAAAATAGTGCTTTTTTTACAGGCTTTAAAATGAATAAAAAATAAGCTGTATGTGCATTGTTACAAAATAACACGGCTTGTATTGTGCAATATTTGCCTTTAAAGCTGTGCGACTGAACAACTTGCACTAAAAGGTAAAATAATATTTATTCATTTCGCCGTAGCAAAAAATATTAATTTGTGTTACAATATTTCATTATAGTATTTAGCGGAGCAGATATGCCGATATACAGAATAGCTGATTTGAATGTTGAAGTTAATCCAAAATTTAAAATATGCAGGAAACGGCTTGAAAGCTATGCCGTTAAGTCGAATGAATCGGGAAAGACCGACATTGCGATATCGGTTTCGGATGACGAAATCCGTGAGCGTCTCAGGCTTGCCGACAACCTCAGCGAACAAGGTGCGGAGGATGTTCTGATACTCTCAAAATTCTGCAACGCCGTGCTTGACGGATTTGACGGATTCTTTTTTCATTCGTCCTGTCTTGAGCTTGACGGTGAGGGCTATGTTTTTTCGGCAGTCAGCGGAACGGGCAAGTCTACCCACACGGCTCTGTGGCGAAGGCATTTTGGCAACAGGGTGACGATGATTAACGATGACAAGCCGGTTATACGAAAATGTGACGGAAAATTTTATGCTTACGGAACTCCGTGGATGGGGAAAGCTGACATAGGAACAAATACAAAAGCACCTGTTAAGGCTGTGTATATTCTTAAGAGAGCAGAAGAGAACACGGCAGTCAGGGTGTTACCGTCACAGGTTATGAAACAGTTGCTTGAAGCAACGGTTATTGATGTTGAGCGGAGCAGAATGGAAAAGCTGCTTGAATTGCTTGATGAGTTCTTTAAGGAAACACCGTTGTTTTTGCTCGGTTGTAATATGGATGAAAGTGCTGTTATGACGGCTTACAATGCCGCAAACGGCGGATAAGGCTATGGAAATTTCAGAAAGCGGAGGAATATAAGATGGAATTTGTTCAGGTCGTTTCGGTTGAAAATATGAGAAAAAGCGACGCAAGGACGATTGCGGAGCATACTCCTTCGGCGGAGCTTATGTACAGAGCCGCACAGGGGATTTTTAATTCGGCAAAGTTTGTGGGCAAGGTTGCCATAGTTTGCGGTAAGGGCAACAACGGCGGCGACGGTTATGCGCTCGCCTGTGTTTTATGCAAAAACGGCTTTACACCGACAATTTTCAGAGCAAGCGACGGCTTTTCAAAGGACGGCCTTTACTATTATAAAACCGCAATGTCGCTCGGTGCCGAGGAGATGCCGATGTCACAGGCGGCGGCTTTCACGGGATTTGACATTGTAGTTGACTGTTTGCTCGGAACAGGCTTTTCGGGTGAATTAAAGGGTGAAATGCTTGAAGCGGTTGAGCAGATTAATATGACGAATGCCTATGTTATAAGTGCAGACATCAACAGCGGAATCAACGGTGACACGGGTGTGTGCAGTACGGCGGTAAACTCGGATCTTACCGTTTCAATCGGTTCGTTCAAGACAGGCTTGTTCCTCAATGACGCACCGTATTACATCGGTTCTGTCACAAACTGCGATATCGGAATCAGCCTTATTGAAGATGAATACAAGCTGATTGACTATTCTCTTTTGCATATGTTTGAGGGCTACGGCTCTCTTGTTATGACTGCGGAAGAATTTTTTGAAAAGTACGGCTACGAGCCTTCAAAGTGCAATGTTGCACGCTGTGTTGAGGAAATCAGCCAAAAAGAACGCAGAACAGTTGTAGTAAAAACAGACCATTCTGCGGTAATTGCGGATCTTAAATATATTTATTTTTGCGCTGACTATGTTATTAACAATTGATTGATTTTAATTGAGTTGAGGATGAAACCATGAAGTACAAGAAGGTGTTGTTACCGCCCGAGCCGTATTACAGCGGCAGGGTTACAAGATATCCGGACAGAAAAGTTGCCTTTGAAGCAGGACTCAGGTGGCATGGTTCATATGAAATTTCCTATATAAAAAAAGGTAAGGTAAGGCTTAACAAGCTTGACTGTGAAATTATTCTCAATGCGGGCGATGTCTATGTTCTTAACAGTCAGGAGGTTCATTCCTATGAGGACATCGGTGAGGATACTCAGGCTGTTATGCTCAATATCATTCCAAAGGCAATTGCACCGTATGTTGACGATCCGCATATTGTGCCGAGTTTCAAACAACCCGAGGGCGAAGCTCTTGAGTTTATCAGAAAAACAATGGACATATTACATGGATATGAAGAGTACAAGAGCAAGCTTATCAGCATGAAGGTGAGAGCGGTGATGTACAGCGTTGCGTACTATCTCATCCGTGATTGCATTGACAACGATATACAATATGTTCACGGTTCTCAGGCGGATGATTTTGACTGCGCCAAAAGTGCTATCAGATATATGCACGATAATTACAAACGCGAAATTACGCTCAATGAAATCGCCAATTATGTTGGCATGACGCCTGCTCATTTTTCAAAATATTTTAAGGATAAAACAGAGGAAACATTTTCAAAGTATCTTCGCCGTGTTCGTCTTGAACACGCTATTGATGATTTGAGAAACAAAAAAATCACCGTCAGACAGGCGGCGATTGAAAACGGTTTTCCAAATGTAAATTCGTTTATCCTGTTCTGCAAGTCCGAATACGGCAGAACTCCTGCGGAACTTAGGAATTACAGCGAGAAGAACTGACGGCGAGCCACCGTCCTCGGTTCGTGAAAACAGTCGCTTCAAGGCGATAGCTTTTTAAATTGAAAATTGAAAATTGCGGTCGGCGGTGTGCCACCGCAATCTATTCGAGAAGATACTCTGATAAAAGAATTGCATCAGATGCCCGAATACGGCATTGATGCAATTTTTGCTTTATATGAAAGTAATAGGGGAGAACCGATGTTATACAACCGTCACCACACCTATTTCAACTTGATTATTGATTCTGGGGATGAATACGGTGTTGCTCAGACCTGCGCAGACAATCATTTTTGTGCCGTCAAGGTCAAATTCGCCTTTGTCATATTTCGGAAAAAGTCCCTGATTCGGAGCGATTACTCCGCCGATGAACGGCAATTGAATCTGTCCTCCGTGGGTGTGACCGCAGACGATTAAGTCTATGTCGGTTTTCTTTGCGTCCTCGGCAATGTATTCGGGCTGGTGGTGCAGAAGAATGGTGAAATTGTTCTTTGCTTTTTCGGCAAATTCTTCCCACAGCGTTCTTGACGGAACATCGTCATCGGGAGTGTAGAACTCATAATAAGGGTAGTCGCTCATTCCGCCGATAAGCACACTCTTGCCGTTTTTGGTGAATTTTATATATTCATTATCGAGCAATACAGCGCCTGTTGAATCTGTTTCGCTTTTAAAATCCGTTCCGAATTTGGCGGCATTGTCACGCTCATGGTTGCCGAGACAGCAGTATGTGGGTGCAATTTTTGAAAGCTTTTCAAGCACATCTTTCATCTTCGTTGTGTCGGGATCGCCACGGTTGACCATATCTCCGCAAACTGCAATAAAATCGGGATTTTGTTCCTTTACAAGCTCTGCAAGGTCTGCGTTCTTTTCTCCGTATTCCTTGTTGTGCAGATCCGTGATGACAACAAATTTCAGCTTTGCGTCGTTCTTAGTATTGTTTACACAGTAATTTGTGATTGCAATTGTGTTGTCACAGTAAACGCCCCATATTACGAGAGTCACAAACAGCATAAGTATTATTGCTCCGAGGATTATCGAAAAATTTTTCATTCAATTTACCGCCCATATTAAGTATGGTATTATTTTAGGCTCGTTTTGTGCGGTTGTCAACAAATGTGTGTCGAACAAGTCTGATTATTACTGTTCCTTGTGCTTTGATTGTCGGATTTTGAGTTGATTTAGGAATTGCTTTGTTTGACATTCCTTTTGCACTGTTGTATAATAAATCATAATTGTATTTATATGTTACTCGGGAAATTTACACAAAGTTAAACAGAAGAGGTATGGGTTATGAAGAAGATTAATTTGCGTAAGATGTTTCTGGCTCTCGCAGATGTGTTTATTATCGTTGTCAGCGGTATTCTTGCAAATTATATTCTCTCACTTGTCGGTTACATAGGTACTGCTTCAAGCAAAGGCTTGTTGAGCTATATTGTTATTGATCTTGTCATGTGTCTGTTTACGCTTTATATAAGCGGAACATATTCAAAATTGTGGCGATACTTTAACGCAAAGGACTATATTGTGTGCGGAATTGCCATCTTTTCGGGGTTTACGCTCGGCTTTGTAATCTCGTTGTTTTTGCAGATTCCGCAGAGAAAGATTTTTTGTATAGTACATTTCGCAATAGCCCTTGTCGGAATTCTTGCATTCCGTTTTGTTTTCAGAAGGGCTTTTCTTGACCTTACCGAGGCAGGAAGGGCAGAGGGCGGAGAGCGCACCCTTATTGTGGGCGCAGGCAATGCCGGCAGAATGATTGTTCGTGAAATTCACAATGCGAAAGAGCAGAATGATGTTAATAACCCTTCAAAAAGTATCATTCCGGTATGCTTTGTCGATGATGATTTGAAAAAGCTGAATCAGAAAATCGAAGGAATCCCCGTTGTCGGAACCTGTCCCGAAATTGTTAAAATATGTGATGAATACCGCATAGACAATATTATTGTTGCAGTTCCGTCATGTGAGGAAGATGAGAAGAGGAAGATTCTTGACTACTGTTCCGCAACAGAGTGCAAAATCAAGATTATCCCTTATCTCGGTGAGCTTTTGTTTGATGACGGGCATACACAGCTTATTTCACAGGCAAAGGAAATCAAGATTGAGGATCTTCTCGGCAGAAAACCAATTGAGTTTGACCGAAAGGAGATTCATGACCTTATCAACGGAAAGATTTGTCTTGTTACAGGCGGCGGCGGTTCAATCGGCAGTGAGCTTGTAAGACAGATTGCAAAGAATGATCCGAAACAAATCATCATTGTTGATATCTACGAAAACAACGCATATGACATTCAGCAGGAGCTTGTGCTTGAATACGGCACAAAGCTTAACCTTGTAACGCTTATTTCATCGGTTCGTGATTACGACAAAATGGAGCTTATCTTCAAGACATATCGCCCCGAACTCGTATTCCACGCTGCCGCTCACAAGCATGTTCCGCTTATGGAAACCGTTCCCGAGGAGGCTGTAAAGAACAACATCTTCGGCACATTCAATGTTGCAACCCTTGCAGAAAAGTACAAGGCAAAGAAGTTTGTTATGATTTCAACCGACAAGGCTGTTAATCCGACAAATGTTATGGGCGCAACAAAGCGTGCGTGTGAGATGATTATTCAGTACAAGGCGCAGCACAGCACCGATACTGAATTTGTAACAACAAGATTCGGTAATGTTCTCGGCTCAAACGGCTCGGTTATTCCGCTGTTTCGCCGTGAGATTGAAAACGGTGCGCCCGTTACCGTAACACATCCCGATATTATCAGATATTTTATGACTATTCCCGAGGCTGTTTCGCTTGTTCTTGAGGCAGGTGCAATGGCAAAGGGCGGTGAGATTTTTGTTCTTGATATGGGTGCTCCCGTCAAGATTACAACCCTTGCCGAGAATCTTATCAGAATGTACGGTAAGGTTCCGTACAAAGATGTTCCGATTATTTTCACGGGACTTCGTCCGGGTGAAAAGCTTTTTGAGGAGCTTCTTATGGACGAAGAAGGTCTTAAGTCAACACAGAACAAGAAAATTTTCATAGGAAATCAAATTAAAATAGACGAAACAGATATGCTGTCAAAGCTTGAGGTTCTCAAAAAGACCGCAGAAAACAATGACAGTGAAAAGACAGTTGAACTTTTGGCAGAACTTGTACCTACTTTTTGCCACAAGGTCAATGATTAACCGAAAAGGAGAAATTTTATGTGCGGTATTGTAGGTTATGTAGGACCTAAGGATTGCAGTGAGGTGCTTGTTAATGCTCTCACAAAGCTTGAATACAGAGGCTATGACTCGGCAGGTATTGCGGTTTTTGATAACGGAGAAATCAAGACCGTAAAGACCAAGGGTAAGCTTCAGGACTTAAAGGATAAGCTTGCAGAGGTCGGCACTCCGAAAGGTCATGTCGGCATAGGTCACACCCGTTGGGCA
>OKSD01002067.1_pt1 | contig 18036 bp, 18 predicted proteins | sample 1601221 | NCBI WGS metagenome assembly OKSD01 (sample SAMEA3541550, study PRJEB24748) | human gut metagenome | biome: human gut; feature: human-associated habitat; material: faeces | place: China | collected 2012
CTATGCCCACCCCGAAAAGTGCAAGGTTCCCGGCTGCGAGGAGTTCATCATGGTTCCCCATAGCTGGGGCCGCTGGAATGTGGTCAAAAACCCCGATACCACAGGCAGCAAAGGCGGCATGGAGGCTGAATGCAGCGTCTGCGAATACAAAGAGACGGAAAAAATTGACGGCGATTGGACAAAGGACACCGCCATTGTGACGGTGAAAAACGGCCGGGCAACCCGTATGATTGTCAAGCCCGGCGATAAGATCAAGCTTTATCCCGAGGAGAGAACCGGTCAGAAGGCTATCGGCTGGAAGGTGGAGTATCTCCGCGAATACAACGTGTCCGACAGCATGGCACCGGTTCATAAAAATTGGAATGCCAACGAGGCGAAGACCCTGTTCAAGCTGGTAACCAACGGATCTGCCCTTGAGTGGGGCTGCACGATTCCGGCGTTCAGCGCCATGGGCGCCCCCGGCGGCGGCCAATTCTTCTTCGAGCCGGTCTATGAAGGCTGTGACCACAGCGGCGGCACCACGGTGCTCAACGCGAAGGCGCAGGTCTGCGACCGCAAGGGCTACACCGGCGACACCGCCTGCGCAGACTGCGGCCATATCATCAGTGCCGGTTCGGATATCTACCCGCCCGCAAACGCCGGCCATACCGGCCCGCTGCAGCCGCTGTACTACTACGGCACGAACCCCTCGGCCACCACAGACGCGAGCCATGGCGGCAAACGCTATAACGCCAGATCGGGCGACTGCCGGCACCGCGCCTATGAGGGCGACTACCGCTGCACGGCTTGCGGCGGCACCGTAAAGGGCGAGACGGGCGACTTCAAGCATAGCGGCCCCTTTGAACTGCGGGATGTAAGAACGGCGACCTGTACTGAGAAGGGCTATTCCGGCAACCAGTACTGCACAGCGTGCGACAGGATCGCACAGAAGGGCACGTCTACCAAGTCCCTCCACGAAATTGCCGGTAACTACAAGCTGATCAATGCGGTGAAGCCTACCTGCACCGCCGTGGGCTACAGCGGCGACTACCAGTGCACGGGTGACTGCGGACAGATCTTCCGCTATGGCCATGTCATCGATAAGTCCGGCCATGACTGGAATAGCGGAGAAACCGCAACGCAGGGCAAGAGCAACGGCATTCTCTACACCTGCCGGCGCGTCGGCTGCGGCGAGACAAGGTTCGTCAGAAGCCCCGCTGCGACCGGGTACACGGTCACGGTCATCAAGGGCACGGCCTCCGTTGCCGCTGGCACCCCCATCACCGACAAGATCGCGCAGAACACCGTTGTGACCGTTACGGCGGACGCACCGGAGACCGGCAAGGTCTTTGACAAGTGGGTCGTGCTGGAGGGCAATGTCACCCTGGCAGACGCCACCAAGGCCACCACCACCTTCACCATGCCCGGTAATGATGTGAAGATTGAGGCCACCTATAAGGATGCGCCTCCCAGCCATACCCACAGCTACGGCACAGAGTGGAAGTATGACGACACCAATCACTGGCATGAGTGCGAGTGCGGCGACAAGGCCGACACGGCAGCACACAGCTTCCAGTGGGTGATCGACAAGGCCGCTACCAAGGAGGCCACCGGCATCAAGCACGAGGAATGCACCGTTTGCGGCGCCAAGCGCAGCGAGAATACGGTCATCGACAAGCTCCCCGACGGCGGCAACACCGGCAATACAGGCAGCGGTGATAATAACACCGATAAGCCTGGAAAGGACGACTCCACCAAGTCTCCTCAGACCGGTGACAGCAACAACCTCATCGGTTGGCTGGCTGCTCTGTTCGTCAGCGGCGGCGTTCTGACCGTGCTGGGCATGAACGGCAAAAAGAGAAAGGAATCCGAGGCTGAATAAGCCGACGCTTCCGAAATCGAAATAACCTAAACACAATAGGCGGTGGCGGAATGATCCGTCACCGCCTATTTTCCTGAAAGCGGACTTGGCAGCAAGTCCCTTTCCGAAAGGCGGCAACCACGACGGCGTTGCCGCTTTTCGGAAGGACTACAGGACACTACGATAAGATAAAGGAAATAAGCTGCCATGACTGTTTCAGAGAGAATTCTCTTCAGCGGCCTGCTGCTGCCCCTACAAGAAGGGTATACCTATAGCTGTGACCGCCGCACCACCGACGGTATGGAGCTGCTGTTCATTTCCCGTGAGGACGGGCGTTCACGATATTACTTCGAGTCGGATATGCAGGAGTTTGACCGTAAGGCGGCAAGCGACACCCATAGTCTGACCGTGTATCCCCAGCCGAACGGGGACGGAAAGGTGTCCCCGCTCCATTTGAAGCGCGCCGCCACGGACAGATTTTTCCTTTTCCGTATGACCAAGCCCGGCGTCACGCTGACCGGCGAGATGTGCCTGTGGGAGGACGAAACGCCCATCGGCACCGGTCTGCCGATGCTTTTTGACTTCCTGGATGAGGTCAGAATATCGAAGTAAAGTAAGGTGAAGCAATGCAGGATAACAGAATACCGAGACCAATGACCGAGGCGGAAATACTCCGCAGGCGTGAGCTGCGCCGCGCGGCGATCAAGAAGCAAAAGCGGAGAAGGACGCTCTTTCTTACCGCCTGCGGCCTTGCGGCGGTGCTGCTCATAGCGGGCATCGTGCTGCTGTGCCGAGGCTGCGGCCGCACCGAGGGCAGCCCTCATAACGAGAGCATACGGGCAACAAGTACAGCCCCACCACCATTGTGGCGGCGATCACAGGCAGAAAGACAAAAGCGGCTCTGCCCACCCATGTGAAAATCATGGCGAAAGGGCTTAAAACCGAATCCACCGTCCTGCTCGAACAAATCAGGACGATAGACAAAGCGAGGCTCGGCGAATACATCGGCAGGCTCGACGGCAAAACCCTCGCCGCCGTTGACCGTGCAATTGTAGTGAGCCTCGGCATCAAATACCTGGAGGAACTGCTCAATGGATAAAAGAACCGACATCAACAATACATCATTCGCTTACAGTGTAAACCTATTAAAAATGCTCCTCGCCATGCAACTCATCACCGAGGATGAATACGAAAGAATCACTCAGATCAGTGCCGAACATTACGGTGCTGATCTGATTTATGTCTGAAATCTTAATTCTCAAGTTTTTGCAAAAAACCGCTGGAAGTATTCGAACTATTGTGGTATGGTGTGTCGTGCCAAAAGGCGAATAACAGCAAGGTGACCCCTTGCGGAAAGGAGAAAGACATGAACATTACTGAAATCACAAGCACAAAGAAGCAGACAGCCGAACGGCTTCGGTTAGCCCCATACTGCCGGGTGTCGAGTGACTCTACCGACCAGCTCCACTCCTTCGCCGCACAGATCCGCTACTACAGCGATTATGCCAAGAAGCATCCCGAATATCAGCTTGTCGACATTTATGCCGATGAGGGCATCACGGGAACCGAGATGAAAAAGCGGAACGAGCTGAATCGGCTGATAGCCGACTGCAGGAAAGGCAAGGTCGACCGCATCATCGTCAAATCGGTTTCCCGATTGGCACGGAACACCGAGGAGCTGCTCGTACTGCTGCGGATGTGCAAAGAGATCGGCGTGAGCGTGTATTTCGAGGAACAGGGCATCGACACCGAAAAACTGAATATGGAAATGATCGTAACATTCCCCGGTATGGCCGCACAGCAAGAAAGTGTGAACATATCGGGGAATTTGCGTTGGAGCTATCAAAAGCGGATGCAGTCCGGTGACTTCAATTGCACCTGTCCGGCTTACGGCTTTGACCTCAAGGACGGGCAGATGACCGTCAACGAAACGGAGGCGGCGGTCATTCGGCGCATCAACCGCCTTGACTTCGGAAAGAAATACTGCCGAAACTCACCCACCGTAGAGGAAAGCGTTCTGCACCGGGCTGTGATGGCGGCAATCATGGAAACCGCCAACCAAAATGCCGAGGTGCTGCGAACACTAAAGACACACATCGGCATGGGCTTGGCGGGAGAAAAGAGCGAGGATAACAGCATTGACCTACAGATACGGATCGCCGAGATCGACGCAGAATTCCGAAAAATGCTCGACCGGGTATCCACCGACACCATCGAAGCCTTTGATGAGGAAACCGCAACTCGGCTTATGAATGAAAAAAGCCGCTTGCAACAGCAGCTCGAAAGCATAGCCGACGCTGAACAGCGGCGAGAAAACGCAAAATCCCGACTCGATGACATCTACACGATACTTGACGGCATAAAGAACCGTCCGATGGAATACGATGACCAAATCGTCCGCCAACTGCTTGATGAAAACACCATTGAAATCTGAACCCCTAAGGTTTGGACAGCAGTGGTGTTTTTGTTATAATCTCAGTATTTATGCGGGTTCGTAGGCTATCTATTTCCAAATTCAAATTGGACAGAAAAATCAAAAAAAGTGTAAAACAAAGATTGAAAACAAAAAAATTTACAATCCGAACCCGTCTGTCTAATTTGATTCTGGCTATAAAATGGCCTGTTTGTTGAGATAGTCCAGTTTTTTCTTCATTGGTGTCTTGTATCCGTTTTTTGCGTGTGGCCGCTGTTCATTATAAAAGACTATATATCGATCTACCGCCGTTCTGAATTCGCCTTCAGAACGGTATTTTGTTCTGTATAGTTCTTCTCGCTTAAGATTGGAAAAGAAAGATTCCATGACGGAATTGTCATATGGGATGTGTGCTCTGGAAAAAGACTGAGTCACCCCGAACGAACGTAAAAGTAGGCGAAAAGTTTTAGACTGATAGTTGGAGCCGCGATCCGTATGAAAAGTCAGCGGCAGTACGGGTTTTCGCTCCATATAAGCCATTTGAAATGTACTTCTGACAAGTTGTGTACTGTTTACTTTTCCCACTTTATAGGCAATAACCATGCGTTTTGCTTTTTTGCGATCCCACTAATATTTGTGTTTTATATTGAAACCTTACTTCAAACATATTATAATTAGAAAGGAAACAAAATCTATGAAATTATCATTAATCGAATCCCGACTTTTCGGAAGAATCTGTTATGGCTTTAAGAGAGACAAATATGGATTTGTTGAAATCGTGCCCAAACAGGCTGAAGTTGTAAAAACTATTTTTAGAATGTACAGAGAAGAAAATAGTTTAGAGGATATCCAAAAATACCTATTAAGCCGTTCCATTTCCTCTCCGTCCGGAAAGGTAAAATGGAGCAGAGATGTTCTCAACAAACTTCTCAATAATGGAAAATACACAAGAGGTATCATTGATTTTGAAGAATACTGTGAAGTGTATTTTTTTAAAAGAAGGAAATTGTCGGAATCCTAACAAAGCGAGAGTGAAGAAAACATATGCCGAGAGCAACGAAAGAAGAACTGGAATGGGCATACGCAGTGACACGGGAGAAATTTTTAGAGCGTGTGAATAAGAAGTTTCCCATCAAGGCTGATGATTGGAACCGTTATTTAGACGGCATTTTTGAACTGATTTCAAATGACGAAGCCCCACTGTATGAGCCAAAAATGAATGCGTATTTAGAAGAAACTGTAGTAAAGTATCTGCATCCGTCCGATGATTATGTTTCATTAACGGAAATAGCAAAAAAATATGATGCAGCCAATCCGAGCTACTTAATACAAAGCTGGCTGAGAAGCCGTAACACGGTTGAGTTTCTGGCAACATGGGAAAGAAAGCATAATTCGAATTTTAATGAAGATGCTTTTCAAAGAATAACAATCGATGCCAAAACTCCACAGTTCACCTTGACGCCAAAGAAATGGATTGACCTGACAAATGCTATTGGAATAATATCCAAGCAAGGTAAAAGCGGCGGGACAATGGCACATCCGTTTATTGCTTGCGATTTTGAGATGTGGAATGATGCAGAGTTCAGATTCGAAGTGGTGAGGGCTTTTATCAACTCAAGAACGGAAATTCAAAATGAAATTGAGTAACCGGAGAATAACGATGGACAATTCAGAATGATTTCTTAAGTTAAGATTAAGGGGGATAAATCATGGAGGGTATGCCACCAGATAATTGATATCTTCCACCCCCTTCGAGTGTTCAAATCAAGACAGCGAAAACGTAAAAACACCTCTATTGTCCTGTCTTCACAATGAAAAAGACCAGCCGGTGGCTGGTCTTTTTTGGTTCTATCATAAATATGGTTTTTATCAGGTTCTATAATAAATGTTGGGGGCAGGTGAAGAGCTTGGCCACAACATTTATGATAAAACCGAAGAATTCATCATTTGCTGTCGAGCTGATACAAACGCCGGTTGCTATAGCAGCCGCCGCAGGAAGGCAAAGCAGAAGGGCCTGTTGCCTGTAATTCACAGACAACAAGCCCGTTCTGTCGCTCAAACAATTTTTTGGTCTAACCTCCGAGGGTCACTTCATATTCACAAGCACCCAATGCTATTCGCATTTTGCATGGATTTCATCAATCATAAAGGAGTCTTGCAATCTCCTCATCATCCATGTTTTCATAATTATACCATTTTGCCTCTGCATCAATGTCCTCGATTTCTTCCCCTCGGCTGGCCTTCACGGCAGAAACAACCGCCTGATATCCAATATCATAGGGGTTTTGCGCGACTGCACCGTAGAACCACCGATTGCGTACGGCATTTTTTAAGGTTCTGCCTGCGTCAAAGCCGGCGATCAGCAGATCCTTATACTTGCCGGTTTCACGATCCAGCTCTGTGCCGTCAGTTGTGGCGCTGAGAATGCCGTTAACAATGCCTTCGTTTACGCAGAAGATGCCGATCAGCTTTTCATTGCTGATGACCGACTGCGCGAGATTGCGGATGTCGGAATCGGAAGCAGAGGGAGAAATATCAACCTGAATAATCACGCTGGGCGTCTTTTCCGCCTTCTTTTCAAAGGCAACGTGCCCGCTAATTTCAACGGCACCCGGTGCAAGCTCTTCCGCAAGCGTCAAAAACTCGCTGCTAAAGCCCTCTACGCGGGATTTGTGTGCGGTCTGCACTGCGTCCGGAGAGATTACACTGACGATGACCGGATTTTCCGGCGTAGCAGCTTTAATCCGCTCGACAAATTCTTGATCCTCAAACATTTTCTGCGCTGCAAGGCCCGCAGCTTTTGCATTATTGGTGGAAACCGTGGCAGTCACAGTGCCTTCGGGAGCATTGGGCATTGCGACATCGTACGCAATTACAGGAACGCCTTGGGATTTTGCGGTTTCCAGAGAAGTAGCAATCGCATCGGGATCCAGTGCCGCTACCAGCAGCGCATCCGGCTGTTTTGCAATAGCGGCATTGATCATATCGATCTGCGCCTGAATGCCGGAGGAATCCTGCGGTGCGCTGTAAACGATGTTCACGCCGCCAAGCTCTGCCGCGGCAGCCTCTGCGCCTTCTCTTTCAACTTGGCAAAACTGAATAGCAAATGCACAGTTTACCATTTCGAAAGTAAGCTCTTTCTGGTCGGGAGCAGTGTCTCCGTCGCTAACGGTCATTTCGGGGTTCTTCGGATCCGTTGCTGTGGTTTGTGCTCCGTTGCAAGCAGCGAGGCTGAATACACAAATCACAGCGAGAAACAATGCGAACAGCTTTTTCATTTTTATTCTCCTTTTTGTTTATTACTGGGCTTTCGCCCTTGCGTCCTTTTAACCTTTTGCACGTCCGTCCTTGCCGGTCTTATAAATGTCCAGAAGAACTGCAAGCAGGACCGCAATGCCGGTAAAAAATACCTGCCATTGCTGTTGAAGTCCGACCGTCATCAACCCGTTCTTTAGCACACTCATAATGAACACACCGATCAGCGTACCGACAATCGTTCCAAAGCCGCCGGCCAGAGAGGTTCCTCCGATCACGACTGCCGCAACGGCTTGCATTTCCATACCGGCGCCGGAGCCCGGAAGAACGGAGGTGTAGGTGGCTGCGTAAAACAGTCCTGCAAAGCCGGTAAAAACACCGCTGACGACATACACGAGCATCTCCCATTTTTTTGTATTTACGCCGGAAAGCCGTGTTGCTTCCTTGTTCGAGCCGATCGCACAGGCATATTTGCCCAGCTTGGTGTATCGAAGCAAAAATGCTGCGATCAGGAACAAAATAACCACATAAATAATCCCCATAGGGAAGCCGTCCAAGGATTTGAAGAATACTCTTTTGAACCACCCGTCCGGTTCGGAAATGATCGGGAAGCGCATAGTCTGCACCTCCGAAACGATATATCCGACACCTTGAGAGATCATCATTACTCCCATCGTTGCCACAAAAGCGGGGAGCTTACAATAGGCAACCAGGAAGCCGTTGAGTGCGCCGAACAGGGTGGTAGTCACAACGATGAAAAGCAGCGCGCACCACATCGGAAGGCCCCATACATTGTAAGCAACGCCGCCAACGATCGCGCCGCACATTCCCACTGTACCGATGGAAAGATCGATTCCCCCGGTGGCAATGATAAAGGTCATTCCCAACGCCATACAGATAATGTAATAGGAGCTCTCAATTAAGTTCATCATTGTATCAGCGGAAAAGAATCGTTTCCCGAACACCGAAAAAAATGCAAACAAAACCAAAAGCGTGCACAAGGCAAGCATTCTTTGGGAAGAAAAAACCGATTTTCCTCCTGCTTTTACGCGAATCCGGCTCATGATTAAATCTCCTTGTTCTTAATTCTATCTGCACCTGTCATCGCAAGGTGGCATATTTCATGATCTTCTCCTGAGTTGCCTCGGAAATGTCCATTTCACCGGTGAGTCTGCCCTCGCACATTACAAGAATGCGGTCGCTCATACGAAGCAACTCCGGCATTTCGGAGGAGATCATAATGATGGACTTGCCATCGTCAATCAGCTTGTTCATCAGCTTATAAATTTCACTTTTTGCGCCCACATCAATTCCTCTGGTCGGCTCATCGAAAATGAAAATTTCGCAGTTTTTCAGTAGCCATTTGGCGATGACTACCTTTTGCTGATTTCCGCCGGACAGGTTCTTCACGATCTGCTGAATCGAAGGTGTTTTAACAGAAATTCTCTGTGTGACGCTTTCTACCGCCCCGGTTAGCTTTGTATTGTTGATTATACCGGCTTTTGTATAATCGTCCCAGCAGGTCAAGGCAACATTGTCACTGATGGACAAATCCACCGCCAGACCAAAGGTCTTGCGATCCTCGGAAAGATAACCAATCCCGTTTGCAACTGCATCTGAGGGAGAATGGATCTTGACCTCCTTGCCGTTTCTCAAAATTGTGCCGCTCTGTCTCCAGTCCGCGCCGAACACCAGCCTTGCAAGCTCTGTTCGCCCGGCTCCCATTAGACCCGCAAATCCCAAAATCTCGCCCCGCTGCAGCTGGAATGAAACATTTTTAATCTGCGGCGACACCAAATTCCTTGCTTCCAGCACCACCGGTGCATCCTTCGGCACACAGGACGCCGTCTTCGGTTCCTCGTAAATAACGCGTCCGACCATCTTCCCGATCAATTGCTGCATTTCGCAGCTGGCTGTATGCAGCGTATCAATGTATTTGCCATCTCGCATAACAATGATATTATCCGTAATTTGCATCAGCTCTTCCAGACGGTGCGAAATGTAGATAATTGCCACGCCCTGCTTTTTTAAATTACAGATCAGCCGAAATAGCTCCTCAATCTCGCTATTGGCAAGCGCTGCTGTCGGCTCGTCCATGATTAAAACCTTGCTGTTATAGGAAATACCCTTTGCGATCTCTACCATCTGCTGCTTTGCTACCGTCAGGCGATTGACCGTTGTCTGCGGATCAATATCCAGCTCCAAGCGGGACAACAGCTCCCCCGCACGGCGGCAATCTTCGGCTCTGTTCAGGAAAGGGCCCTTTTTGCTCTCACGGCCGATAAAAATGTTATCCGCCACCGACAGCTTCGGGACCAGATTCAGCTCTTGGTGGATCATACAGATTCCATCATCCAGCGCATCCTTCGGGCAGCTGTAGTTCACCGCTCTGCCGTCAACCTCTACCTCTCCGCTGTCCTGCCGATAAATACCGGACAGTATTTTCATCAGCGTTGATTTCCCGGCGCCGTTCTCTCCGATCAGGCCCAGCACTTCTCCTTTGCGGAGGGTCAATTTGGCATCGTCTAAAGCGTGGACACCTGCAAATCGCTTTTGAATATTTCTCATAGAAACGATGATCTCATTCATCTGTCGATTCTCCTTTGCCATGGAACGATGCTTTTTCCAGAAGTGCCGCTGCTGTCGGATCGAGCAGTATCTCAGCATTTTCGTGGCGCTGCAGGATCGAGGCGGGGCAATGCGGCGTCACCGGCCCGCAAAGCATTTGATAGACCGCTTCTGCCTTACCGCTGCCCACGGCAATCAACAGGACTCTTTTCGCCTTCATAATCGTTCCGATGCCCATTGTGATTGCTCTGCGCGGCACCTGATCGGCAGTATCAAAAAAGCATTTGTTGGCATCAATCGTCTCTTGCGTAAGAGCGACAATGTGTACGCACTCGGAGAATACATCCTCCGGCTCGTTAAAGCCGATGTGCCCGTTGCCTCCGATCCCCAAAAGCTGCAGATCGATCCCGCCGCTTTGTCGCACCTGCTCTTCATATACCTTACAGTAGCTCTCCATATCGGCTTCTGTGCCGGAGGGGATGTGGACATTCTCCGCAGAAATATTGATCTTGGAGAGCAGGTTTTTCCACGTGTAATAATAAAAGCTCTGCTCGTTCTCCCTCGGTAAATCCAGATATTCATCAAGATTGTAGGTTCTGACGCGGGAAAAATCGATTTTCCCTGCTTGATACCGCCTGACCATTTCCTGATAGGTTGGCAGCGGCGAGGAGCCGGTCGGCAGACCCAGCACACAATTCGGCTTCCGTTTTATCAGCGCCTCAATCTGATCCGCTGCGTATGCGGCAATCGCCTGCGCATCCTTTAAAACCGTAACCTTCATTTGCTTCTCCCTCCTATGAAAGCGCCTCTGCGCATCGTTTTTGCTGCGCAATACAGGATACCACCTCTTCGTAGGTTGGCATCGCAGGAATCGCGCCGCTTTTTGTCGTTGCCAAGGCGCCGGTCGCATTTGCAAACTCCAAGCAAAGCTCCGCTTGCTGCCGGGTAATACGCTCCGGGTCAATTTGCCGATCCATCAAGCAGAACAGGAAGCCACCCATAGAGGCGTCTCCGGCGCCGTTGGTATCAACGGTTTTTACATCAAAGGTGGGCTGATAAACGCTAAATTCTTTGGTAATACAGCAGGCGCCGCTTTTTCCCATAGTGACAAGCAATATGGAAAGCCCGTATTCCCGGCATAGTTTCTGTCCGGCATCCTGCAGGTCGCCGTCTCCCGTCAGAAATTCTAGCTCTTCCTCTGAAACCTTCACAATATCGGCGTATTGCAGCCCGCGAAGGATTGCTTCTCTGGCATGCTCTGGCTGCGTCCACAGGTTTGGGCGGTAATTGGGGTCAAAGCTGACCATTTTCCCTGCTTTTTTTGCATACGCAGCAGCCGCAAACGTGGCGGAACGGGCGGGCTCCTCTGTCATAGAAACCGAGCCGAAATGGAAAAAGCAAGACGCATCAATCAGCGTGTAGTCGATCTCGCTTTCCTGCAAAAGAATGTCCGCGCAGTTTTTTCGATAAAAGCTGAAGGAACGATCTCCTCCTTCGGCTATATGTACAAAAGCCAGCGTTGTGTTCGCGTCGTTTGCCTCAACGATTCCCCGGGTCTGCATTCCCTGCTCCCTGAGGAGCTTTGTAAAGAATGCGCCAAACTGATCCTTCCCGACCTTGCCGATAAACGCTGTTGCTTTTCCCAGTCGGGAAAGGCAGACCATTACATTCCCCGGGGCGCCGCCGGGGTTGCAGGCAAACAAGGGAAATCCTTGCTCCGTAACGCCGGCAGGTGTAAAATCAATAATTAGTTCTCCAATTGCGCAGATATCATACATAGCTTTCTCCTGGTTGCATCGGCGTCTTTGCGCGCCGCCCGTCAATCCTCTGTCCTACATGCTCCGAACGTTTCTGAGTATTTGCCGCAGCGTGCGGCGAGCCCTTTTTGCTTTTAAGCTGCTTGAAATATACTCGGTATATCAGCATTTTTCAGGTTTCCGCTTAGCAAAAGCTCTCCCGCCGCACGCTTTTGCAGCTTGATTAGTGCTTCCCCAGCTTCAGCATTTTGGCAATATTCTCACCTTTTATCTTTTTACGGTCCTCCTCATCGGGAACCGCCACTTCAATTTTTTTCAGCTGAACCTCAAAATCCCAATACGGGCTGTCGGTTCCCATCAGCACGCGTTCGGCGCCAAGCTCACGGACGCTCTGTCCCAAGCCTCCGGAAATTCCGGATTCATGTGCCAAGAAGATATTGGGGCACTGCTTTGCTACGGCGATGGCCTCAGGCGTATTCTGCATAAAGCCGGAATGTGCCATAATGATCTTGACATCCGGGTATGCCTGTGCGACAGGTACAAAGGTATGCGGCACAGCAACGAGCTCATCGCCGGAATAGGCAATCACGGGCAGGTCATATTCGCGGGCAACATCGAAGATATCTGCGAGGGTAATCACTGCGGTCATTTTGAAGCTGTGTGCATTCGCATGAATTTTAATTCCCTTGAAGCCGTATTCCTCAATCTCTCTGCGAAGCGTTTCTTTAATGCCGGGACGTACCCACGGCGCTGCCATGGCAAAGCCGATGAAACGGTCCGGATGCGCTTTTACCGCCTCGTATGTATAGCGGTTATCGTAGTTTTCATAGCGGAACGGGAATACGACTGCCATATCGATTCCGGCGCGATCCATCCTGCGAAGCAGCTCCTCCGGCGTTTGGCGGTCTCTGGTTCCCCAAGGCTCTCCAATGTGGTTATGACAATCAATAATCATGAACAAACTTCTCCTTTCTGAACCGCTTATCGGATCCCCAGAATATTCAGAATATTCTCTCCCAGGATCATATCTCTGATTTTCGGATCCTCCACACCGACACGGATCTTCTCCAGCTCGACTCGTTCGTCCATGTACGGGCTGTCGCTTCCCCAGATAATTCTTTCCGGTTCAATGGATGCCAGAGCATCTCTCAGCTGCTGAGAAGTGGCGGCAGTTTGATCAAGAATCACATTTTTGTTTCTCTGTGCAACACGGATCGCGTCGTCCGCAACATTTCGGAACCCGGCATGCGCGATGGAAACCGTCAGCTTTGGGAAATACCGCAGAACCTCCTCCACCTGCAGCGGTGTAGAGTTAACATCGTCTCCCGTATGCACCATCAGGATCATATTAAGCTCCTGGCAGACTTCAAAGCAATCGGCAAGCAAATCGAAGCTGTTTAGATTAAAGCCTTCATTGGAAGCTCGCAGCTTGATGCCGCGGATTCCCCAATCCCGCCAGCGGCGAATGTCGTCCTTAAGGGTCGGATGCCGCCAAGGGTTGAACATCGCGTAAGCAATCAATCTATCCGGATGCTCTCTGGCGCAGCGAGCATGCCATTGCATATCATAATTGAAAATAAACGGCAGAATGATCGACATGTCCACTCCGTCGCGGTCCATGTCCCGAAGCAATGTCTCGGGGGTATAACTCACATCCAAATGAGGCGACGGACCCCACGGAATACCGAAATGCACGTGCGCGTTCACAATTTTTCCCATAAGATACCTCCTACATTCTTTCCTGTTTTGGGAACACTTTTTAAAAAAAGGTGCAAAAATACAACGTGGCAGATTGAAATTTTTCTGCCGCGCAGCTTAACACGATTCTGTTGGCTCATTTCTCCGACATTGTGCCGTCAATTACAGCAATAAAAATATGGCGGATTCGTCACGCAGAGCACGCGCGCCGTGTGCTCCGTCGAAGCGTTGAAGAAGTAATGGGATTTTGTACAGTCCGTGAGATAGTAGGAATCGCCTTCCTCCATATCCATCATTTCACCGTCCACGTTCAGCTTAATACTCCCCTCAAGCACAAAGAAGAGCTCCTGTCCGGCATGCGTATAAGGAACCTTGCCCGATTGACCGTCGGGGGAAAGCACATGGACGCAGGCTTCCATCACCTGCTTCGGATCAAAAGCGGAAATAAATTCAATCTCAAATCCATCCACTAGATTTGACAGCTTGTGCCGGCTATCCTTTTTAATCAGCATCGTGCGAATGGATTCGTCCTCTCCCAAAAGCTTGCTGACTGTCACACCGAGGCAGGTAGATATTCTCTTCAGCGTCGTAAGCGATGGTTCGTTTTTTCCGTTCTCAATTTGAGAAAGGAAGCTGGTGGAAACCTGGACCCGGCTTGCCAGATCCTGCAGGGAAATGTTTTGCCGTTTCCTTTCCACCTTGATGTTCGTTCCCAATTGGCTCATCTTATTGTACCTTTCCTCTATCAAAAGAATCTTGTTCATAATTATTAAAAATCGGCATATATCAGTAGTAATTTAACTCACAATTAAAAAATCATGGAACAGGACACTGGAATTAACAAGCCGCACTCCCGGCCGGTAACCGTCGTCTTGCTGATTTTAGCACAAGTGTCGACCGGCGTGTTGTTTTCTACTGGTTTCATTATACTTTGTGAAATACTTTTGTCAATACCAATTTAATTCTTATTTAATTCTTTGTGAAATATCAACAAAACCAGATGTGCTCATTTGTATAATTTAATCATTAGTTAATTCTTCTTAAGAAATTTAATTATAAATTAAATCTATCTGCCTGATTTCTCCAGTCCATTCGCAGCCGTGCTTGAAATATTGCCGAAACCCACGCGGTATGGCACACGTCGTTTGTTGTACCGTTTTACAAAAGAAACCCCCAGCTTCGCTTACGTTAGCTGGGGGTTTCAAACGTCTTGCCGCGGCGGCGCTCTTTGAGTGCCGCCGCGGACATTATCATTTTTTGTATAGCAACCGGCGCGGTCGCCAAGCCATTCGTTCAATTACGACGGCCTTTTCGGTTCCAGTTGGGCTTCCGCTTCTCCGGGAAATTGCTCCTCGGATCCATTTTCGATCTGTGCCGCTGGCGCTTCGGGCTCTGCCGGAGTCTTTTCGCCGGGTTGCTCCGAAGCTTCCTCGTCGATCATGTCCGATACTCTCTCGCCGCTCCCCTCGTCGATCAGCTCCGAGGCTTCTTCCTCGGCTTGCTCCGGCGCTTCCCACTCAGTTCCCTTCAGGTAGGCACTCAAATCCGAGAGCTCCCCGTCGGACATGGCTTCATAGTCGGCGTTGGGGTCAAAGATGCCAAGCGCGTCGAGATGCTCCTCCAGAATGAACTCTTCGCCGTCGCCCGTCGGCGCATTCTCCGGCTTCGGACGGTCGGGCAGGAGCGTAAAGCCGCGCTTGCGGCGCAGCAGGAGCAGCAGTCCGAACGCCAACAGACCGCCAAGGGAAATCAGCGCGCCAAGCTTCAGCCCGGGAGCGGTAAAGCGGAATTCGACATCGTGCATTCCGGCCGCCAGCGGAATAGCGATCACAGCGTCGGTGAGCTTGACGTCCTCCGCCTTGGGGTCATAGGTGGAAGCCAGCGCAACAGGCGCACCGTCGACATAGGCCGTCCAGCCCCTTTCGTAGGGAATAGAGGTGTAAAGCAGCCCGTCCTGCTTGACGGCGATCGTGCCGCGGATGCAGGTATCGCTGAAGGAGGTCAGCACCAGCTTTTCGTCGCGCAGCAGCTCCAGTCCATGGTCAAGCACGTCGTCATTTTGCACTGCGAATTCCAGCCGGAAGGTCGTCCCCTTTCCGGCGGCGATGTCAAAGCGCAGGGACAGCGCATCCCCGGCCTTAAGATTTCCGAGGCAGAACACCATGCGTGCGGAGATATCCAGCGTCTGCAGAAGCTCGTCGTTGCGATAGACCTTGACCTTGCGGGTCTTGGTCTCGGGGCGGTAGAGGCTGAAGGCATAGACGCCGTCGGCCGGAATCTCGTAATTCACATGGAATTCATTGCTCTCGCCGCCGTTTGCGGTCGAGTAGCGATGGCGCCCGCGGCAAAGCTCAGCAGATACGGCAGCGCCGGGATCACCAGCTGCGCCGCGAGAAGCGTCAGCACCGCGCCGATAGGCTCGACAACGCCGGAAAGCACGCCGCCGATAAATGCTCGGCCCTTGCGTTCCCCCTCCGCCCGGAGCGGCATGGAGATGATCGCACCCTTGGGGAAATTCTGAATGGCGATGCCGAGGGATAGCGCCAGTGCGCTTGCCGCAGTAATCTGCGTATTTCCCGAAAGGAAACCTGCATACACCACGCCGACTGCCATTCCTTCCGGGATATTATGTAAGGTAACAGCCAGCACCATCGTCGTGGTGCGGCCCAGTCTGCTTTTCGGTCCCTCCGCCTGATTGCTTCCCACGTGAAGGTGAGGGATCAGTCTGTCGAGTAGGAGCAAAAACAGCACGCCGACCCAAAATCCGATAAAGGCGAGGAGAAAGGACAGTTTCCCCAAATCCTCCGACTGCTCAATGGCGGGGATCAGCAAGCTCCAGATGGACGCTGCCACCATCACACCGGCGGCAAAGCCGGCAAGGGAGCGCTGCACCAGATCACCAAGGGATTTTTTCATAAAGAACACGCAGGCCGCGCCCAGCGTTGTGCCGAGAAAGGGAATCAGTATTCCGAGAAAAGTTTTCATTTATCTCACCGCCTTTGCGTGAATTGTTGCTTGTTTCGCCGAAATCCGGCCTCATCCCGATATTCGGGATGTTCTTTTACATACGGGTCCTGATCGCCGCAGATGGTATAGTCGCACCGGCAGCCGTTCACGCAGGTAGTCGTCCGCACCAGCTTGGCATGGAGCAGCTCCATGGACGCATAGTCCACATTACACAGGGCGGGCATAATATCCGTAAGACCGTGCCGGATAGCAAACTCCGCTGCCGGGCACGTCGTAAATTCATAATAAATAGGCTTGTCGGTTTCATAAGGCGCAACCGACATCTCGTAATCGTGCCATTTGTCGCAGCCGCTTTTCGCACGAACAAACGCCCTGTACATCAGCTTCCTCCAGAACGGCTTGTTGCAGTCCACGAATTTCAGCTTGCGGAAGGTCGGCAGGATCAGATTTTCCTCCATCTCTTCAATTTCACGGAACGAAGTAATTGCTTTGCAGACCACATAATAGCTCATGATGGCGATGCAGTCGTAGGTGCCGCCTACGCCGTTGTGGAAGTTCTGTTTGCCACCCAAGTCGGTACGCCAGTCGGAGAGAAACTCCGCATACTGCCGCTGCACCTTTTCCCATACCACCTCCCGCTCTGCCGCAGGATAGTGCAGGGCGATTTTCGCCCGTATCTCCTTCTTGCAGGGCCGGGAATACAGCACATGGCATTTGCGGTCAAATAGGAGCTTCTTGTCCTTCATCTGTCTGCTTTTCCCTCATTTCCGCGCCGTGATGCAGAGCCAGCTTTTCTTTTTGTGTATCTGCACATCGTGAAAGCCTGCCTGCTCCAGATACGTCTTCAGCTCGGCGTCCTTGTAGATGGTCATGCCGCCGATGATCTCCGTCCACTTCTTGTCCTTGTCCGTATCGCCGTTGCTTTCGTTGCAGATGAGTAATGTCCCGCCGGGCTTCAGCACCCGGTAAACCTCCCGGAAGCACTGCGGCAGATCGGGCCAGAAATAGACGGTTTCAAAGGCCGTCACCGCATCGAACCAGTCGCCTGCAAAGATCATATTCGCCACGCTGCCTTGCAGAACGGTGCAGCGGCCCTCCGCAATGGCTGACCGATTGACCTTTTTGGATTTCTCCACGCTGACGGGCGAATAGTCAATACCCTTGACAATACCCTGTGGGCATTTTTTCAGCAGCCTTTTCATGTTCGCACCGCCGCCGCAGCCGCAGTCCAGCACCCTGGCGTCCGGCGCAAGCTCCAAAAATTGAAGCCCCCACTGCGCCACGGCGCTGTGCCCGACATTCATCATGGCAACCATGAGTTTCCCGCCAAAGCCCTCGGGCTTGCGGGTATTTTCAAAGAATGACATATCACACCTCCATTTTTACACACTCGGCATAGGTCAGCGGGAACGAGGCTTTCAGCACAGCGCTTTTCCGCACCGCCCAGCCGTTCTGCCTTAGGAAGCGCAGGTATTCCTCGCTCGTCCACCTGCTGTGGAGAGGGAAGCCTGCCAGCTTCATGAAAAATGCCCTGACCT
>OKSD01002074.1_pt1 | contig 17985 bp, 16 predicted proteins | sample 1601221 | NCBI WGS metagenome assembly OKSD01 (sample SAMEA3541550, study PRJEB24748) | human gut metagenome | biome: human gut; feature: human-associated habitat; material: faeces | place: China | collected 2012
CCCTAATTTATTATTCTTTCTTTTTTTGAATCTATCTTTTCTAAAACAAACGTTGCAATAAATCCACCAATCATTCCGCCCAAATGACCCACTAAAGAAATCGAAGGAACAGCCACCGAAATAAAAAGCATCAATACAACACTAGAAACAATTTGTTTAAACAAATAGCTATACACATCACCATATAAAACTGATAGTGCTAAAAGCGAACCAATAAGTCCAAAAACAACACCGGAAATACCACCCATCACACTATTTGTACCAATATTAAATAATAAAAATAACAAATAAGAAAATAATGTTGTCGAAATCATCGAAACTACAATAACGATAATATATTTTTTCTCTTTTAATATTTTTTCCATTAACATTCCTAAATTATATAAAGAATAAACATTACAAAAAATATGCATTAAACCAAAATGAATAAAATTAGCTGTAATCAATCGGTAATATTCATGATAGTAATAAACATACAAAGGATTAAAACCTCCAACTTGTATCCCTTGCATAGCGGACATTGATAAACCATATTTTAACGAAGTATACAGATATGTAATAACATTCACAGCCATCAAAAAGTAAGTAATTTTATATATTTTATATTCTCGATTCATTCGTATCTCCTATAAATTCAAATATTGACATTTGATCAATATTAACTTCTTCTATATTTTCTTTTTTATTAAGTTCATAAATCATCTCAAAACTTGTATCTGAAACAATATTTTTTATATAAATCGGTACTGTTTTCATTTCTAGTAGTCTTTGATTTCCAAAACAATCATTATCAAGAACCAATGAAACAGTCCAATTATGATGCATATTATGCATGATTGTAAACCAAGTAGCACCACTATTTATTTTACTTGAAACAACAATTTGAAACATTGACAAAGCACATACATAACTATTTCTATCAATGGCATGAGTAACAGTAAATCTTTTAGCAGGATCAACAGCACTTAAAAAAACAACCTTCCCCATTCTAATACTCTTTTTATATTCTTGTATTTTATTTAGCATATTTTCACAAACAAAGCAAATTATTTGACTATGATGATGCAATCCATAATGAAAGGCCTCTTGATCAATTCCTTTACAATCATTAGAAATTAACCATTTATCTTCATTATTGAGCTTATCAACAAGTCGTTTAACATATCCTTTTTCTTTTTTAGAAACTGTTTGCAATCCCGTAATAGAAATACCTTCAAATTTCACCGGTAATGTTCCTGCAATAAATAAGCAAAGGGGTGCACTCTTTTTCATTTTCTTGATTAGATTTTGAGGATACTCTTCATCATATTTAGTAATAATACGAATTCCTTGTTGTTCATATTCATGCAATTTTTTTAAAAAAAACTGTATCGATTTCATTCGTCGCACAATTTTATATGCACTATATTCAGAAATATCTAATATGTCCATTAATTCATCACTATTTAACCCAAAAAGACTGCCGGGACCATTTAACCCATGAACTTTTAAATTTTTTTCGACTTCCAACCACTCGTCACTTGTTAAAGCAGCTTCATCATATGCATATAAATCACATGTACATAACATCGTTGCCAAACTATTTAAATTCAACATTATTTTTTCCATAATACTCACCTTTATGATTATTATAGACCAATCTTAACATAAAAAAAAGCTATGATGATATTTCATCATAGCAATCATTAAAAGACAACAACTAATAACATTTCAAATTATTCTTTTCCATAGACTGCATGTGGTAACCCAGCAGGCATTACAATTGATTCTCCTTCATGTAAAATATATTTTACACTATCGATTGTAATTTCTCCTTCACCATCCAAACAAGTCACAAAAGCATCTCCACCACTTTTATGAGAACTAATTTCTTCTCCTTTATCAAAAGAAAAAAAGTTACACTTAACGCTTCATTTTGTGCTAATGTTTTAGAAACAACTTGTCCTTTTTGATAAGCAACTTCTTATTTTAATTTTAATACTTTTTGTTTATCAATATTTTTTAAAATATTCTTTCCTCTAATAATAATATTTTACCATATTCCTATTTATTAATCATGAGCTACGCTCTTTTTTATAAATTTAATTACTTCATCAAGCATTTCTTCACAAAAGAACATAGGTCCACCATGATCTGCCCCTTTCATACGATAAAAAATAACTTCTTTATTTTTATCTTTTAAAGCCTTATAAAGTTTAACACTTTGTTTAAACGCAACTAAACGATCCTTTGTTCCATGAGCAATTAAAATAGGTGGAATATCACCATCTAAATATGTCATTGGACTTGTTTGGCGAGCGATATCTAAATATTCTAAAACATTTTTTCTTCCAATTAAATATCCCTCTGGACTATCGGGTTGTTGATGATTTTCTGTTGTTGGGAAGCCATCTTCCATCGTAATATCAACCACACCATAAAAATCAATAATAGCACGTACTTCATTAGAATATTCAGAATATAAATTACTGTTAAATAATGGTAATTTACTTGTAAGTCCACTTACTAAAGCTACATGTCCACCCGATGAATCACCAAATAAAAAAACATTTTGTTCATCAATAAAATATTCTTCGTGATGTTTTCTTAAAAAACGAATTGCTGTTTTAGTATCTTCTATTTGTGCTGGAAAAGGCACTAAATCACTTTCACGATATTGTACAATAGCTACAACAAAACCTTGTTTACATAAATAATTAAGTTGTCCTACATGTTGATAAACATTTTGTTTATGCCAAGCAGACCCTTGAACATAGACAATTAGTGGATATTTTTCATTTTCCATCACCCTTTTACGAGGTACTAATATTTGTAAAACACGACTGATTCCATCAATATTCATATATTCAACATCCGGAATATACATAGTATCCATTTCTTGATCAGATATGATACGTGTTTGCATTCCCTCAATAAAAGTTTCATCTTCTATCATTTCTTCATACGTCATTTTATCATCTCCTAATTTTTATTATTTCACTAAAAAAAGAAAACTTCAATAATTGAATTTCACACAAATAAAAAGAGAGTAGTTTTCACTACCCTCCTTATAAACTATTTACCCATTTTTTCTTTAACAGCAGCTTGAGCAGCAGCTAAACGTGCTAATGGTACACGGTATGGAGAACATGAAACATAAGTTAAACCAATTCTATGACAGAATTCAACAGTTCTAGGATCTCCACCATGTTCACCACAGATACCTAGTTTAATATCTGGACGAACTGGTTTAGCTTTATTAATAGCAATTTGCATTAATTGTCCAACACCATTTTCATCAATGTGAGCAAATGGATCAGATTCAAAGATGTTCTTAGTATAATATTCATTTAAGAATTTAGCAGCATCATCACGAGAGAATCCATAAGTCATTTGAGTTAAGTCATTTGTACCAAATGAGAAGAATTCAGCTTCTTTTGCGATTTCATCTGCAGTTAATGCAGCACGAGGAATTTCAATCATTGTACCAACTTTATATGGTAATTCAACACCTGCTTCTTCGATAATTGCATCAGCCGTTTTACATACGACATCTTTAACATATTTTAATTCTTTAATATCTCCAACTAATGGAATCATAATTTCAGGAACAACGTTTTGTCCTTCTTTATTAACAGCAATTGCAGCTTCAATAACAGCTCTTGTTTGCATTTCAGCAATTTCTGGATAAGTTACTGCTAAACGGCATCCACGATGACCCATCATTGGGTTGAATTCTTTTAATGATTCAACACGTGCTTTTAACGCATCAAATGTCATACCTAAACTTTCAGCTAAAGGTCTGATTTCTTCATCTGTATGAGGTAAGAATTCATGTAAAGGTGGATCCAAGAAACGAATTGTTACTGGATAGATTTCCATTGCTTTAAATAATTCTTTAAAGTCAGATCTTTGATATGGTAAGATTTTTTCTAATGCTTCTTTTCTTGCTTCTACTGTTTCAGCGGTAATCATACGTCTGAAGTTGAAAATTCTTTCTTCTTCGAAGAACATATGTTCTGTTCTACATAAACCAATACCTTCTGCCCCAAATTTACGAGCTTGTAAAGCATCTCTTGGAGTATCAGCATTTGTTCTAACTTTTAATGTACGTACATCATCAGCCCATGACATGAATGTTTCAAAGTCACCACTGATTTCAGGTTCTACAGTTTTGATTCTTTCACCATAAACATTACCTGTACTTCCATCTAATGACATATAGTCACCTTCATGATATTTTTTACCATCTGGTGTTGTTAATACTTTATTTTCTTCATCAACTCTTAAGCTTCCGCATCCACATACGCAGCAAGTACCCATACCACGAGCAACAACGGCAGCATGTGATGTCATACCACCACGAATAGTTAAGATACCATGAGCAATATTCATACCTTCGATATCTTCTGGTGAAGTTTCAAGACGAACTAATAAGATATCTTGAACACCATTTTTATGAGCTTCAATAACATCTTCTGCAGTGAAGTAAATACGTCCTGTTGCAGCACCTGGAGAAGCAGCTAATCCTGTAGCTACAACTTGAGCACATTTCAATGAAGTTTCTTCAAAGTTTGGATGTAATAATTGATCTAATTGTCTTGGTTCTACTTTTAATAAGGCTTGTTCTTTAGTAATCATTCCTTCATTTACTAAATCAACTGCAATTTTTAAAGCAGCTTGTGCAGTTCTTTTACCATTACGAGTTTGTAACATGAATAATTTACCATTTTCAATTGTAAATTCCATATCTTGCATATCTCTATAATGTTCTTCAAGAATGTCACATACTTTACAGAATTGTTCATAGCATTCTGGCATAACATCATTTAATGTTGCAATTGGTTGAGGTGTACGAATACCAGCAACAACGTCTTCACCTTGTGCATTCATTAAGTATTCACCGAATAATTTCTTTTCACCAGTTGCAGGGTTACGAGTGAAGGCAACACCTGTACCAGAAGTATCTCCTGTATTACCATAAACCATTTGTTGAACGTTTACAGCAGTTCCCCATGAACCAGGAATATCATTTAAACGTCTATAAGTGATTGCACGGTCATTGTTCCATGAACGGAATACAGCTTTGATAGCTTCCATTAATTGAACTTTTGGATCTTGTGGGAATTCAACTCCCGCATGTTTTTTGTATTCTTCTTTATAAATAGCAACAACTTCTTTTAAATCTTCAGCAGTTAAATCTGTATCAAATTCAACTCCTTTTTCTTCTTTGATATCATCAAATTTTCTTTCAAATGAGCTTTTTGGGAATCCCATAACAACATCTGCGAACATTTGAATGAATCTTCTATAACTATCATATACGAATCTTTCATTATTTGTAATTTTAGTAAATCCAGTAGCTACTTCATCATTTAAACCTAAGTTTAAAACAGTATCCATCATACCTGGCATTGATTCTCTTGCTCCAGAACGAACAGATACTAACAATGGATTTGTTGGATCTCCTAATTTTTTTCCAGTTTCAGCTTCTAATTCAGCTAATTTATTATCAATTTGCGCACAAATTTCAGGCGAAATTTGTTTTCCATCTTCATAATAAGCAGTACAAGCTTCTGTCGATACAGTAAATCCTTGTGGAACAGGTAAACCAATGCTTGTCATTTCAGCTAAGTTTGCACCTTTACCTCCAAGGATGACTCTCATATCTTTATTTCCTTCTTTGAATGAGTAAACATATTGTTTCATTTCAATCAATCCTCCTAATTAATCAACTAATATAATTATACACATGATAGCCCTTACATTCAAGTGTAAATTGATACCGCTTTCATAATTTTTATTAATTATGTTGATTCTATCGCCTTTAATTTTTTTTAAAAAAATAGAACAAGAAACAGCTTATCGACTGTTTGCTTGTTCTATTTCTACTTTTCGTCCATTTAATTTTTCTTTTTGACAATGTCTCATTACTTTTTTTACAGCTTTATCATTAATATTTACAAACGTAAACTTTCTTTTAATATCAATTCCTTGAATATCACTTTCTCTAATATTTGCCTTTGAGACCAAGAAATGAATAATATCTTTTTTCTTTGCTTTATCCATAGATCCTACCGTTAAAAATAAACGTGTATAACCTTCACTTGCACCTTTTTTACGTTTTGATGAAGATTCAAGTTTTTCTTTCGTATAAGGAAAACCAATCTGTTGATTTAAAGATAATTCTATTAAAGCTGCCGTTACATCTTTTAACATATGATTTTCAATTTGATTTACCAAATCTTTCATTGGTTTATGTTCTCCATGTAAAATCATATCTTCTAATTTATACATTAATTCTGTTACTTTATGTTGGTGAATTTGTGTTAATGTTGGTACTTCTAATTTTTCAATATGAGATTTTGTTTTTCTTTCAATCTCTTTTAAATAGCGTTCTTCTTTCCCTACAACAATTGTATAGGCTTTTCCTTCACGATTCGCACGACCTGTACGACCAATACGATGTACATAAAGATCTACTTCTTGAGGTAATTCATAATTGATAACATGGCTAATATTTTCTACATCAATCCCTCTAGCGGCAACATCTGTGGCAATTAAATAATGAATTGTTCCCTCTTTGAATTTCTTTAAAGTTCGCATACGATGATCTTGATTTAAATCACCATGCATTGCTTCTACATTATAGTTAGCCTTTTGCATTTGTTCCGTTACTTCATCAACACTTCTTTTAGTACGACAGAAAATAATTCCTGATTGTACCGTTTCACTATCAATAATACGGCATAATGTTTCAAAACGGTCTTTTTGTTTAACTTCAAAGTAATATTGTTTAACTGTGTTAGCTGTCACTGTTTTTTGTTTAACTTGAATATGCTTATAATCTGGTTTCATATAATTTTTCGCAATTTTTTTAATACCTTCCGGCATCGTTGCAGAAAACAACATCGTTGTATGTTCTGGATTTGTCTTAGAAATAATCGTTTCAATATCTTCTACAAATCCCATATTCAACATTTCATCAGCTTCATCTAAAACCACGTAAGAAACTTCATCTAGTTGAAGTACTTTACGTCTCATTAAATCCATCATTCTTCCCGGTGTTCCTACGACAATATCAACACCTTTTTTAATCGATTTAATTTGTTTTTCAATACCACTACCACCATAAACACAAGCAAAACGTAAAGAACTGTATTTTCCAAGTTTTTTTAATTCTTCATGAATTTGCATGGTAAGTTCTCTTGTTGGTGATAAAATATACGCCTGTGGTTTCTTTTTTCTTTCTTTTAAATTTGTAAGTAAAATACTTGAAAACGCCAAAGTTTTTCCTGTTCCTGTTTGTGCTTGTCCAATGACATCATAGCCTTCCAAAATAACAGGGATAATATTTTCTTGAATAGGTGTTGGTTTTTCAAAACCTAATTCATTGATTGATTTTAATAATTCTTCACTTAATCCTAATTTTTCAAATTTGTTCATTCATTTTCTCCTCAAGTTTTTCGAGTATAACATAATTCATTTTAAATTGCAAAAAAAAGAATGCATTAACATACATTCTTTAAATCACCCTTTAAAAAACCTTGAATATTATCAACGACTAAATCAAACAAACGATTTCTTGCTTCTACTGTTGCCCATGCAATATGAGGTGTCATTAAAAGTTTTGAAGCATCATTAATTTGTAGTAAAGGACTCTCTTTTGCAAGTGGTTCTCTTTCAAAAACATCGAGTCCTGCCCCGGCAATTTCATTATTTTGTAAAGCTTCAACCAGTGCTTCTTCATCAACAATACCACCACGTCCTACATTAATTAAAATCGCTTCTTTTTTCATTAACTTAAATGATTCTTCACCAATTAATCCTTTAGTTTGTTCATTTAAAGGACAATGAATAGAAACAATATCACTTGTTTTTAATAATGTTTCTAAATCAACTGAGAGATAATCTTGCTTCGTATTTTTTCCACTTGTTGAATAATACTGAACTTGGCAGCCAAAAGCTTCAGCAATTTTTGCAACCGTACGTCCAATATTTCCCATACCAATAATACCCCATGTTTTTTCATGTAATTCATAAAAACGAGGTCCAATATAACTAAACATACCACTTTCACTATATTGACCACTTTGAACATAATGATGATAATAACTATTCTTATGTAATAAATCTAAAGCTAATGCAAAGGTATGTTGCGCAACACTTAAAGAAGAATACCCTGCCACATTGCATACCGTAATACCACGACGATGACAATAATCTAAATCAACATTATTGATACCTGTTGCTGTAATACAAATAAGTTTTACTTTCGAAGCATATTGTAAGACTTCTTCGGTAAGTAAACATTTATTCGTAATAATGATATCTGCTTCTTTAATACGTTCAATGACTTCTTCTGGATTACTTTGTTTATAAATCGTTGCTTGTCCAAATTGATTCAATTTAGAAAGATCAACATCATCTCCTAAGCAAACACTATCTAAAAAGACAACATTAGAACTCTTTTTTTTTAAAATATTTAAAATATCTTCATAAGATTTTCCTGAAAAGAATTTTCCTAAATTGATTGCTTCATTAATATCTAAAATAGAGCTTTCATGATAAATCCCTTTCATTTCATTATCTTCAAATTCAAAACTTAAATATTTATTTAAAAGACAAATTCCTAATGCTCTTGATGTCATTTCTTTATCTTTTTCAATTGTATCTAATATATTTTGAATAAAAGAAGCATCCTCTTGAACACATTTAGTAAGGGCTTCTTCTACTTCAATCCCTTCAAATAAATGATTTCTAAAACCATCATGATAAAGAAATGGTAAAACCACATCATAAACACTCATTGGAACATGCCCATACCCTTTTGTAAAGTTATATAGGATTGCAAGTCCTAAATTTTCATCTTTCATCTTATCTACTAACTTCATTTTGATCCTCCATAAATAATTTTATTTTTACACGATGTCTTTCTTGTTTTGTAAGATCATCATAGAATACAAAACAATACTTAAACACTTGATCTTTACGATTATATTTCAATAAATTATAACTTAAATAACTGCTTTTTCTTTCTCTGGTACCTCCTCCACAAGAAGAACCTCCTGCCATAATATACGTATTTCCTTTTTTTACAACACAAGGAATATGCTTGTGTCCATGGAAAATATAACGTACATGATGTTTTTCTAACCAATACATTACATCTTGAGCATCCACAAGGGCTTTTGTCGAGTCAGCAATTTTTCCCATGAATAGTTTTTCATTCCATTTTATTTTCAAAAAATCATCTTTTCTAAGTGGCATCAAATGATGGTGCATCATAGCAATCAAAGTATAATCCTCTAAATGATTAATAGATAATAACTCATCTTCAATTTCTTGTAAAAGTCTTTGCCCGACCATTCCCCTTGCTAGATTTCCTTGAGAAGTAGAATCTATTTTGATCACAATCATTTTAACATCCGGATAAACTTTAATATTTTCTCCTAGCAAATAAGCTACCACTTTTGTCTTTTGTTTTTTTAAAAGATTCAAGCCATAAACAATGACGTCATGATTTCCTAAAACAAACGTTACATCACTATGATATTTCCTTTTTAAACGATTCATAAAATGAGAGGCTGCATACATATTTTTACGATTAGGCGAATTCATTAGATCACCCGTAATCAAAAATTTAAGTTGATGATCATGAGGAAGCATATGATAAAGTTCATCTAGACTATCCTGTAATACAATAAGTCCATTGTCTGTTTTCTTTGTTCCTAAATGAAGATCGCTTAGTTGTATAAAATATTGATCTTCATTTGTTTGACATTTCTTTTCAAAAATCTTATTTGTTTCTATTAGTCTAAAACATTCTTTTACTTCCTCTATGTTTTTTACAGGATAAAAAACACTTTGCTCTCCTTTAAATATAAAAACACCAGGCCAACGATCTATTTGATAAAGAGCATTTAAAAACAGATGAAAAGGTCCATATAAAGAGATATCTTCTTTCAATGCCTTTTTTATACGAAAAACGCGCATCAAATCATGATTATAACTATTATCAAAATTTTCAAAGAATTGCTGATCGATTCCCAATAATAAAATGACTTGATATTTTTCTTTTTCCTTTGCTATATATTTATGAAAATCATGTGCATAACTTGTTTTAAAAGCCGTATCATAAGTTTCAAAGTTTTTACTTCTAAAAAGTAACTCACATTCATTTTTTTGAATTTGATGTACAAATGGAAATTTTATATTTTGTTTTGTTAACCAATTTTTAAATTCTACAAGTTGTTCATAACTTGCATACACATACCTAAATGACTTATTACCGTCTTTAAAAATAAAATTAAAATAGAGATTCATCAAATCATATTCATTCATGTGTGTCACCTCCCACATATTATACACAAAAAAAAGCCTAACGAATAGGCTTTTAGAATTTTAAATTTCTTGGAGTTCTTGGGAATGGTTCAACATCTCTAATATTTTGCATACCTGTTAAATACATTAAGAAACGATCGAATCCTAAACCAAATCCAGCATGTTTACATCCACCAAAACGACGTAGATCCATGTACCATTGTAATCCTTCTTTGGCCATTCCTTTTTCATCCATAATTTTTTCTAAGACATCATATCTTTCTTCACGTTGTGATCCACCAACAAGTTCACCAATTCCTGGAACAAGTAAATCACAAGCAGCTACTGTTTTACCATCATCATTTAAACGCATATAAAATGCTTTGATTTCTTTAGGGTAATCTGTTAAAAATACTGGTCCACCAACAATTTTTTCACAGATATAACGTTCGTGTTCTGAATTTAAATCCATACCCCATTCTACTTTATTTTCAAATTTAACATCTGCTTTTAATAAATAATCGATTGCTTCTGTATAAGTCATACGTTTAAAATCACTATCTCTAACTGCTTTGATACGTTTGATACATTCTTTATCAATCATGCTTTCAAAGAATTTCATTTCTTCTGGGGCATTATCTAAGACATAATCAATACAGTATTTAACCATATCTTCAATTAAATCCATATCATCTTCTAAGTCAGCAAAAGCAATTTCAGGTTCAATCATCCAGAATTCACTAGCATGTCTTGAAGTATTTGAATTTTCCGCTCTAAAGGCAGGTCCAAATGTATAAACATCACGATATGTTAAAGCAAAAGCTTCAACATGTAATTGTCCTGTAACTGTAAGATAAGCTTCTTTTCCAAAGAAATCTTTATCAAATTCAATATTATCGATTGTTGTTGCTCTAAACATTTCTCCAGCACCTTCACCATCATTTGAAGTAATGATTGGTGTATGGACATAAACGAATCCTTGGTTTTGGAAGAATTCATGAATAGCCATCGATAAAACAGATCTTAATCTAAAGATTGCATAAAAAGTATTTGCTCTTGGTCTTAAGTGAGGAATTTCTCTCATGTATTCAAAAGAATGTCTTTTCTTTTGTAATGGGAAATCTTCATCACAAGTTCCTTCAACCACTAAATGTGTTGCTTCAATTTCAAAAGGTTGTTTTCCATCTGGTGTTAATTTTAATTTACCAGTTACTTTAACAGCACTTCCTGTAGAAATATGAGAAGCTTCTTCATAATTATCAATAATTTCATCTAAATAAACAACTTGTACATTTTTAAAATATGTTCCATCATTTAAAGCTAAAAATCCGACTTTCCCACTATTTCTATTTGTACGGATCCATCCTTGTAATTCAACATATTCAATACCATCTAATTGATTTCTATCATTGATATATAATTCGTATAATTCTCTTACTGTAATAAATTCAAACATTTTTCTCTCCCTATTCTTGATCATTTGATTTCATTTTAATTACTAATTCTTGAATAGCTACCACAACATCTACTGTTTGGACTTCAACGCCTTCTTGAACCATAAAATGACTATGCGTAAAATCTACAATTCCTTTAATGCCTAATTTCATTAAACGATCCACTGTTTCTTGAACATTTTCTGAAATCGCCAAAATAGCAATTTTACAATCACTTGGAAAAGTTTCTTCCAACTTGTCAATATGACAAATTTTCACACCAAATCTTTCCCCTTCTTTATTTTTATCCATATCATAACCACAAACAATCTTACCTACTGTATATTGCCAACGATTATATTTTAAAATGGCACTTCCTAAATTACCAACCCCAATTAAAATAATAGGTTCATCTAATCCTAAACCTAAAACTTCACTTAAACCATCTATAAGATGTTTAACATCATAGCCTCTTCCACGTCTACCAAAATTATCCGTTTTTGATAAATATGTAAAATCACGCCTAATTGTTGTATCTTGTATTCCTGTAATTTCAAACAATTCACTCGATAAACATGTTTCTTTTCCTTCATGTTGCATTTTTCTAAGCGCTTTTAAATAAACAGGAAAACGGGACATTGTCGCTTTTGATATTTTTTTCTCCACACTAATCCCCTCCTATTGATTCTAATTCTAAATCAAGATGTGGTTTAATGCCAAGCGATAAATCACTAAACTTATTATTATCATACATAACTTTTCCTGCTAAAGCAATCATCATTGCATTATCTGTACAACATTTCATTGGTGGAAGAGACAATTGTACGTCTTCTAACATGTCAACTTGCTCTTTCATCTTTTCTCTTAAACCCCTATTAGCAGAAACCCCACCAGCTAACATAATTTCTTTAACACCATATTCTTTAGCCGCTCGAATCGTTTTATCGACCAAAACATCAACAACAACATTTTGAAAAGACGTTGCTAAATCATTTTGATTGATTTCTAATCCTTTTTGTTTATGATTATGTGCTAAATTAATAACCGCTGATTTTAACCCACTAAAACTAAAATTATAACTATCATCATCCAACGGTTTAGGTAAAGCATAACTTGCCTTTCCTAAATGTGCCATTTTATCTAAAACAGGCCCTCCAGGATAAGGTAAATTTAAAACTCTTCCCACTTTATCATATGCTTCTCCAACAGCATCATCTAAAGTTTCACCAATCACTTCAAAAGAATAAGGATGTTTCATCAAGACAAGCTCTGTATGCCCACCACTGACTACAAGACATAGTGCTGGATAAACAATATCTTTTTCATAATTATTTGCATAGATATGCCCTGCAATATGGTGAACCCCAATTAATGGTTTATCATAAGCCAAAGAAAGTGTTTTAGCAACTTGTAAACCAATATGTAAAGAGCCAACAAGTCCTGGACCTTTTGTTACACAAATAGCATCAAGGTCTTCCATTTTTATATTTGCTTGTTTTAACGTTTCTTTTAAAACAACAGATACACATTCAACATGCTTACGGCTGGCAATTTCAGGGACAACACCACCATACATTGCATGTATGTCGATTTGACTTGCCACGACACTACTCAAAAATTCTCTTTGATCTTTTAAGACAGCCATCGCCATTTCATCACAACTTGATTCAATTGCTAGTAATAATGACATCTCTATCCCTCCAATTCCTTGATCATTAAATACGCATCTTCACCATTGCTATAGTATCTTTTTCTAACAGCAACATTTTTAAACCCAAATTTTTGATATAAAGCAATTGCTTTTACATTTGAAACACGTACTTCTAAATTAACATTTTGATAATGTAATTCTTCACTTTTTTCAAGAGCGTATTCCATCAGTTGGCTTGCACACCCTTGTCCTTGAAAATGTCGATCTGTCGCAATTGTTGTAATTTGACATTGATCACCTAAAAACCATAATCCTATGTATCCAATAATTTGATTTTCTTTTTCAAGAATATAATAACCCGCCATAGGATTCTCTTTTAATTCATGTATAAAATCTTCTTCATTCCATGGTGATAAAAAAAGATCTTTTTCTAATTCTACAATTCTTTTTAAATCATCAACTTTCATTTCTCTTATTGACATATTTTTTTAGCCTCAACTTCCTTAATATATCTTGGAACAAGACCATCAACATTTTCTATTTCTTTTTCTAAAGTAGAAAGTGTATAAATATGATCGGCAAGATCCACTTCTTTTTCAGGTATTCCTACTAAATGTGTATCACCAACAATTTCATAATCACTATATTGTTCTTGATAATTTTCAAATTCATCAATATTTATTAAACAATCATCAACAATAACTTTTCCTTCATTGTAAATTCCTAGAAATAATTTATGGCTTCTTGCATCTAAAATAGAAATAGCTTTTTTCATTCCTGCCATCGCCTTTAAAGAAGAAACAGTTTTTACCTTAATATTCATCGTTGCATTTAATGTTTTCGCAATCGTTAAAGCAACACGTACACCGGTATAAGAACCCGGTCCAATAGTAATGACCATTTCATCAAAATCGCTCATTTTTAAATAATTTTCTTGTAATAACTTTTGTAAATAAACGATTGCATACTCAGATTGCTTTCGATTTCCTTCTTCTTGTAAAGAAGCTAAACATTTTTGATTTTCATATAAAGCTACTACTAAATACTTATTAGCACTATCCATGACAATTGTTTTCATATTCAATCTCCTTTACAAGTTCTTCGTATTTTTTACCAATTGGTTTTAAAATAAATTCTCTACGATCATCATCGATTCTTTTTATCGTCATTGCTAAACGTTCTTGAGGTAAAATATCTTCTAAAAATTCTGGCCACTCAACCACACAAATATCGTCACTATCAAAAATTTCTTCAAAGCCTAAATCTTCACTTTGTCCTTCTAAACGATAAGCATCAAAATGAGATAATTGATAATTTCCCTGATATTGTTTTAAAATTGTAAAAGTTGGTGAATTAATAATTCTTTTAATTCCTAAACCCTTTCCTATTCCTTTAGTAAAGGTTGTTTTGCCTGCACCCAAATCACCATTAAGTGTCAATAACATATGCGGTTTTAGTAATTTTCCTAAATATTCACCAAAAGCTAATGTTTCATCTCTATTATTTATAGTAATCACTTTTTCCATAATAACCCTCTTTTAAATCTTGATAAAAACTATACCATTTCTTAGTAAAATTCTGATCAAATGGTCCTCCCTTTTTTACTGCTAAATCAATCAAAACATCTAGTTGTTTCTTTAAAATTTTGTCTAATTCATCACTATAGCCCATTTCACGAGCATGTTGACGATATTCTTCTTGATCTAAAATACGATAGTTTCCATCTGGAAATACTTTTAAATCTAAATCATAATCAATATATTTTAAAGCCTCTCCATCATATAAAGTTGGTGAAGCAATATTACTATAATAATACACTCCAGTTTTTCTAATCATACAAATGACATTGTACCATTTATGTTTGGGCATATACCAAATAGCAGGTTCACGTGTATGCCACATTCTGCCATCTGATTCTGTCACCAATGTCCGATTATTAATAACAATGTAATGATCATCCGTTTCTTGTAAAACAAGTCCCTTTGACCAACATCTATGTATTTTACCATTATGTTTATATCCATGTATTAAGATTTTCTTTCCTACAATATCTTCCACACCAAACGACTCCTTATTAACATTTACATTATACACAAATTCATCTTTCTTTCAAAGAAAAAAAGACTCGAAACGAGTCTTATAAATGAACTGCTTTTTTAAGCCTTGGATATAAAATCACAAACAAAATAAAGCAAGCAATGATTGTTGCAATATTATAAGGTAAGTTATAAGTTAAGTTTGCTTGTAATGGTGTTTGGAAAGCATACCATCCTGAAATCAAATGACAAATCGTTTTTAAAACACCCATTACGATAATTCCAACAGGTAGTTCATACTTACCCACCTTTAATAAAGGAATAAGTGGTGTAAGTCCAATTAAAACCATTGGTAATAAATAATCAAAGATTACCGATAAAGGACCATAAAATGTTGCAAGTCCTAAAGCAAAATGTAGACCTAAACAAACAAGTGAAACAATCAAACTATAACCCCAATTCATCAAATAGCCACATAAAATAATTGCAACAAGCGAAAAAGCACAGTTACCACCTTTTGGCATCTCATAAAATTTTGTGCAATATTCTAAAACAACTTGCATTGCCGCAAACATTGCCATATAAGCCATATTCTTCGTAGTTAATTTAATATTCATAGTCATCCTCCTTTAAAAAATGAGGCAAAATAAAAACCTTTTTACATACGTAAAAAGGCAAATAAACTATTTTGCACTCTCTACGCTAGCATTACCTAGTTCAGATTATAAGGGACAAGGTTTTCACCTTTCTCAGCATTTCGCGCCCCTGGCAAGTTCTATTATAAATCAATCTCCTCTTTTTTCAATGTTTTTATAGTTTTTTCTTCCTTGTCGGTGTTATAATGGAAAAGTATTAATAAGGAGGACTTGAATGTTATGTCAAAAATTATTTCCGTAAACGCTGGAAGTTCATCTTTAAAATTCCAATTATTTGAAATGGATGATGAAACTGTTATTACTTCTGGTGTTATTGAAAGAATTGGTTTAGAAGATTCTATTTTTACTATTAAGTATAATGGAGAAAAAGATGTCACAACTTTACCAATCGAAAACCATAAAGTTGCTGTTCAACTTTTATTAGACACTTTAATCAAAAAAGAAATTGTTAAAGATTTAGACGAAATCAAAGGTGTAGGTCATCGTGTAGTTCAAGGTGGAGCTTATTTTGATCAATCAGTCATTATTGATGATGATGTAGTTGCTAAAATTGATGAATTAAAATCATTAGCACCTTTACACAACCCTGCTCACTTAACTGGATATTATGCTTTTAAAGAAGCAATTCCTAATGCTGGAGCTGTTGCTGTATTTGATACAGCTTTCCATCAAACATTAGAACCAAAAAGTTATATTTATCCAATTCCTTACAAATATTATGTAGAAAACAAAGTACGTAAATACGGTGCTCATGGAACAAGCCATTTCTATGTTTCATCTCGTTGTCGTGAAATGATGGGAAACCCTAAACACTCACGTATTATCGTTGCTCACCTTGGAGCTGGTGGTTCTTTAACTGCTGTTAAAGATGGTAAATCAATCAATACATCTATGGGATTTACACCTCTTGCCGGTATTATGATGGGAACACGTTCTGGAGATGTTGATCCTTCAGTTATCGATTATTTAATCGAAGAAGTTGGTTTAGATATGAAAGAAGTCATCAAGATGCTTAATAAAGAATCTGGATTACTTGGTGTTTCTGGTGTATCAAGTGACTTTAGAGATGTACAAGAAGCTGCTGCCAACGGTAATGAAAGAGCGCAACTTGCCTTAGATATTTTCTTTAGAAGAGTTATTGCTTATATCGGTCGTTACTTCATTGCTTTAGGTGGAGTTGATGCTATTTGCTTTACAGCAGGTATTGGAGAAAACTCATTCTTTGCAAGAAAAGAAATTTGTAATTTATTAGCTGAAGCTTTAGGTATTGAAATTGATGATGATGCAAACGTTAATGGTAAAGGTGATCGTTTAATTTCTACGCCAAATAGTAAAGTTAAAGTTTACGTTATTCCAACAAACGAAGAATTAGTTATCGCTAGAGATACTAAGAGATTGTTAAATTTATAAGATAAAAGAAAGGTCTCCTCGTGAGACCTTTTAATATTCATCATCTTCATCAAAAATAATATGTTTTATGTGATTTTCTATTTCTTTTTTATCCGTAATTACATTGCAAAATCTTTTTCTAATATCTAATCTTTGAAGATCAACAACACGCATATCACTCAACTGCATACGACTCCTTATTGGATATTTTCTTATTTTTGCACGAATATCTAATTCATATTCAGTTGCTTCTGGCGAATCTTCTTTAATAGATGTACAGGGTATAACGAGCATTTTCGACCCAAAATCTTTTAAAACGTAGCACCAATGCCCATCCATCAATTCTTTAGGGAATCCTCTACCAATGTTAAAATAGGCCATTTGGTGAACCATAGGTCGACGAGAAACATGATAATAAGTTTGATCAGGTTCTGGATTCTCTTCTTCAACTAATTGACAATAAAAATACTCTAATTGTCTTGTTTGATGCAATAAAGAATAGGTATACTTTTCTACAT
>OKSD01002089.1_pt1 | contig 17927 bp, 17 predicted proteins | sample 1601221 | NCBI WGS metagenome assembly OKSD01 (sample SAMEA3541550, study PRJEB24748) | human gut metagenome | biome: human gut; feature: human-associated habitat; material: faeces | place: China | collected 2012
TTACCGCATGAAGTTTGACGGTCAGACCCCCAAACAGAACCACTTTTCGGTGGATTTGACCCTGAACGATGTGGGCCTGTACTTCTATTACTTTGACCTGTATACCGACTTCCGCCGCATCGTGCGCGGGCCGGACAACTGCGGCGTGGTCAGCTGGCAGGAGGGCGAAAAATGGCAGATCACCGTGTATGAGGCAGACTTCCGCACCCCGGAGACCTTCAAGGGCAAGGTGTTCTACCAGATCTTCCCGGACCGCTTCTGCGAGGGTGTGGAGAACAAGCCCATGCCCTTCCCGGACCGACTGTATCAGGCCGACAAGCACGCCGAGCCCTTCTGGCAGCCCAACGAGACGGGCGGCCACCTGAACGAGGACTACTTCGGCGGTGACCTGAAGGGCATCCAGCTCAAGCTGCCCTACCTGCACGAGATGGGCGTGGATTACCTCTACCTGAACCCCATCTTCGAGGCCCACTCCAACCACCGCTACAACACCGCCGACTACCTCAACGTGGACCCGCTGCTGGGCACCAACGAGGACTTTGAGACCCTGTGCAAGGAAGCTGCTAAGTATGGCATCGGCATCGTGCTGGACGGCGTGTTCAGCCACACCGGTTCCGACAGCCGCTACTTCAACCGCGAGGGCCGCTACGGCGAGGGCGGCGCTTACCGCGACCCCAACTCCCCCTACCGCAGCTGGTACGACTTTGACCCTAAGTACAAGGGCGGCTACCGCAGCTGGTGGGGTTTCGAGACCCTGCCGGAGGTCAACGAGGAGAACCCGTCCTATGTGGAGTTCATCACCGGCAAGGGCGGCGTCATCGACACCTGGCTGCGCCGGGGTGCGGCGGGTTTCCGTCTGGACGTGGCCGACGAGCTGCCGGACGCCTTCATTGAGAAGATCCGCGCCGCCGTCAAGCGGGTCAGCCCGGAAAAATTCCTGTTGGGCGAAGTGTGGGAGGACGCCACCTCCAAGTATGGCTTCGGCCACCGCCGCACCTATCTGCTGGGCAAGGGGCTGGACAGCGTGATGAACTACCCCTTCAAGAACGCCGTGCTGGACTTTGTCAAGGGCAAGCCCGCCGAGCAGGCCGCCGGAGAGATCCTGTCCATCTGTGAGCACTACCCTGCCCCGGCCCTGAACACGGCCCTGAACTTTTTGTCCACCCACGACACCGAGCGCGCCCTCACCGTCATTGCGGACGAGCCCGCCAACGGCCGGGGCCGCGAGTGGCAGAGCGGCCGCAACGTGTCCGGCGAAGCCTACGAGGAAGGCATGCTGCGGCTGCGCATGGCCTATGCCATCATCTACACCCTGCCCGGTCTGCCATGCCTGTACTACGGCGACGAGATCGGCATGCAGGGCTACCGGGACCCCTTCAACCGCGGGTACTACTGCTGGGACAGCCACGAAGAGCGGCTCAAGCCGGTGCTGGCGCAGCTGGCCCAGCTGCGCCACAGCTGCGAGGCCTTCCGCACCGGTGCGCTGCGGGTACTGCGGGCCGAGGGCGGCGTGCTGCACTACCAGCGTGTGGGAGCCACCGAGACCGCCGAGATCATCGTGAACCGCTCGGAGCACATCATCGTGGAGCCGCTGGCCAGCGGCAAACACACCGAGGTGAACCCCATGGGCTTTACCATCGTGGTAGAAGAAAACGGCCACAACCCCAACCACAGCTACTACGACATCCAGTAATGCCTGTAGGCCGTAACCATTTAAAATGCTCTCCGCTTGCGCTCTGAGCATCCTTAGCGAAATTTGATTTTGATCTGTAAGCTGGGAAGATCTGCGGATCTTCCCAGCTTACTTTTTCACAGAGAGGGGCGCAGCGGCAGACAGGCAGCTTCTCGGGCACCCCCCTGCCGTGGGATTTCCGATTTTCTTTGGCATTTTTGTCCAAATTTTGTTTTCTGCGCAACGTTCCAGTAAAAAACACTTGACCTTCCCCCAAGGGGATGCCCTATAATAGGGCCATAAGGAGGGAATTGCCCATGAACACCGCCCCATTTTTCTGGCTCATTGCCGCGGTCGGCTTTCTGGTGCTGGAGGGTTGTACCTTTAATATGACCTCTATCTGGTTTGCCATCGGCGCGGCCGCCGCGTTGATCAGCTGTCTGTTCACCGATCTGTTCCGGGTGCAGGCGCTGCTGTTCATCGTGGTGAGCGTGCTGTGCCTGCTGGCCTTCCGGCCGCTGGCCGCAAAGCTGCGCAAAAACCCCACCGCCACCAACGGCGACCGCAACCTTGGCCGGGAAGCCACCGTGCTGACCCCCGTCACCGCCGAGGAGCCCGGCCGTGTCCGGCTGGACGGCGTGGACTGGAACGCCCGCTGCGTGACCCCCGGCGACATCCTGAACCCCGGCGACCACTGCCGCGTCACCGAGATCCACAGCACCCTGCTCCTGGTGGAGCCCATTCTCACCGAAAGCCGCAAGGCCTGACCACCCCATCAACAAAGGAGATGCACTATGGTTCTGTTTTTTGTGATCCTCGCGCTGGTATTTGTTGTCCTTCTGGTGATCATCACCAACATCGTCATCGTGCCGCAGTCCAAGGTCTACGTCATCGAGCGGCTGGGCAGCTACTCTGACACCTGGTCTGCCGGCCTGCACGTCAAGATCCCGTTTATTGAGCGCATTGCCAAAAAGGTGAGCCTGAAGGAGCAGGTGGCCGACTTTCCCCCTCAGCCCGTCATCACCCGCGACAACGTGACCATGCAGATCGACACGGTGGTGTTCTTCCAGGTCATGGACGCAAAGCTGTACACCTACGGTGTCAACCAGCCCATTGCCGCCATCGAGAGCCTGTCCGCCACCACCCTGCGCAACATCATCGGTGAGATGGAACTGGACCACACCCTCACCAGCCGTGACGTCATCAACGGCAAGATCACGGCCATTCTGGACGAAGCCACCGACAAGTGGGGCATCAAGGTCAACCGCGTGGAAGTGAAGAACATCATTCCCCCGCGTGAGATTCAGGAAGCCATGGAAAAGCAGATGAAGGCCGAGCGCGAAAAGCGCGCCGTCATCCTGAAAGCCGACGGTGAAAAGCAGGCCGCCATCACCGCTGCCGAGGGCGAAAAGGAAGCCGCCATCCTCCGCGCCGATGCCGTCAAGCAGCAGCGCATCCTGGAGGCCGAGGGCGAGGCACAGGCCATCCTGGCCGTGCAGAAGGCCAACGCCGACGCCATCCGTCTGCTGAACGAGGCCATGCCCACCGACAAGGTGCTGGCCATCCGCAGCCTGGAGGCACTGGCCAAGGTGGCCAACGGCAAGGCCACCAAGATCATCATCCCCTCGGAACTGCAGAATCTGGGCGGCGTGGTGCCCAGCATCAAGGAACTGCTGACCGACCCCAAGGACGCCGAGTAAGCTGGCCCCCAGAGCCGGGTGGACCGCCGTGTCTGCCCGGCTCTTTGCTTTGTGCATATTGCATCTGCCCCTGACCTGTGATACCATACAGGTAACCGAAACTTATAGATGGAGGAGCTTTTCCATGATCTACGATACCCTCAACAACCTGCCCAACTACCTGGGCGTCAGCGATAACCTGGACACCGTCATCGAGTACATCATGGCCCGGGATATCACCACCCTGCCCGCCGGGCGCACCCGCATCGACGGCGAAAAGGCCGTGGTCACTGTGAGCACCGTCACCCCGCAGAGCTCCGACAAGGCCCTGTTCCAGCGCCACGATGCCCACATCGTGCTGGAGACCGACCTGGAGGGCAGCGAGCTGTTTGAGGTGAGCCTGGCCGAGCTGACCCCCACCAAGCCCACCGACGAAGCCGCCGACACCACCGTGGGCACCGCCGGCACCAGCATCGCCGGCATGCTGTGCGAGGGCCGGTTTGCCCTGTACCTGGCCGGGGAGCCCTACAAATCCGGCCTGAAGGCCCAGGGCTGCGGCAAGCTGAAAAAAGCTGTGTTCACCATTGAGCTGGACCCGGACGAGGATGAGACGGAAGAATAACCGAAAGGAGACCTTCTGCATGGGATTTTTTGCTGTACTGGCTGCAAGCCTGTTTGCCGTGTTTCTTTTTACTGTGTTCGGCGGCTATTCGCTGCTGCTCTGGTGTCAGCAGTCCCTGTGGATGATCGTTCCTCCCGCGGTGGTGCTGGCTGTTCTGGTCTGGGCATTTCTGAAAATGGATGACAAGATCACCGCCTTGCAAAAGCGGGTGGGTGAACTGGAAGCCGCGCAGAAAACCGCCGAAAAGCCCGAGAAATAAATACAGCGCCGCCCTTACCGGAAAAACTTTCCCGGCAGGGGCGGCGCACTTTTTATGCCTTACTTTTTATCCGGTGGGTCATCCAGCCCTTCAAACATCACCATGCCCAAGTTTGCAAGGCTTGCTCCCAGCGCAAAACCGACTGTTCCCAGCGACACACTGAACAAAGCGCCCATAGCAACACCGAACAGGATGCCCGCGATTTGACTTTTCTTCATCTTACTGCTCTGCCTTTCCGTACCATGCAACGGACAGCCGCCAAGAGAGGGAGTACAGCCCCAGAACGATCAGTACAATGCCCAGCAGAGCCAGTGGCGGAACGCCCTGCGGCAGAAGGTTCCGGGCCAGGCCGTCCTCATTGGCGGACACGCCAAACCCCATCAGAGCCGCAACCAGGCCGACCACAAGATAAAACGCATATTTTGCCTTTTCGTAGCCAAAACGGTAATTCAACGGCAGCAGAACGGCACTGTTCAGCAGCGTTGTCATGCCTACCTGCACCAGCGTGGAAACCACAAGCGCATGGTCCACAGCTGTCCAGTGCAGGCTTGCCACGCCAAGGGCTGCGGCGGCGAAGAGTTCCGCCAGCACCAGCCCGCACAGGCCAATGATGTATTTGCTGCCCACCAGCTGTTCTTTTGTCACCGGAAGCACGCCGCTGTACTCGCTGAATTTGCTGGCCTGATCATAGGCCAGCAGGGTCATGGGCATCATGCCCAGAGAAAAGCCCGCATACACAATAAAGAAATTGGCCCCATTCATGATGGTAACCACGCCTGCGCCCATCATGACCACGGCGGCCACAATGACACCTTTGGCATAGTGCCATATCTGATAAGCATCCTTTAGCAGCAAGCCTTTCATTCTGCACACTCCCCTTTCACCATCAACACAAACAATTCCTCAATGCTTACCGGGGCAAGCTCTGCTCCGGCGGGCATTGCGTCCCGGCGCACAAGCGCCTCTGCCCCGTAGGGGGTGACCCGCTTGCCGTACACCCGCGCATCCAATGCCGCCAGCTGCGCCGCCGTGCCATGCCACAAGGCGTATTCCTCTCGCAGGGCGTCCTTTTCCTCACAGAGCAGCAGCCTGCCCTTGTGCAGGAATGCAATGGTATCGCACAGCTTTTCCAGGTCGCTGACAATGTGGGAGGAGATGAGGATGGAGTGTTCTTCGTCCCGGGCAAAATCCAGCAGGATATCCACCACTTCATCCCGCACCACCGGGTCCAGCCCATTGGTGGCTTCATCCAGCAGCAGCAGCTTTGCGTGGTGGGAAAGCGCCACCGCAATGCACAGCTTCCTCTGCATTCCAGCGGAGTAATCCTTATACTTTTTGTCCGGCGGCAGGTCAAATTTCCGGCAAAACGCCGTGTAGTCACCAGCGTCCCAGTTGCGGTAGATGCCCGCCATCACCTTGCCCACCTCCACAGCGTTCAGGCACAGCGGAATGCCATCGCTGCCCAGCACCACGCCGATCTCCTCCTTGGTGCGGACGGAAACAGTGCGGCTGTCCCTGCCAAGAATGGTCACGCTGCCGCCGTCCCGCTGCACCATATCTAAGATCAACCGGATGGTGGTGCTTTTGCCCGCGCCGTTCTCGCCGATCAGCCCGCAGATGGTGCCGCCCGGCAGGGTCAGGTCCAGCGGTCCAAGGGTAAAGTCCTTATAGTGTTTTGTAAGCCCCTGCAATTCCAGTGCGTTCATATTCAGCCCTCCCATAGCAGTTCCAGCATCTCCCGCAGCTCTTCCCTGCTCAGCCCGCAGGATGCGGACAGGCGGACGGCCTCGGTGAGATGCGCTTCGATCTTTTTCAGGTTCTCTTCCCGCAGCAGCTCGGTGTTCTTCGGGGCCACAAAAAAGCCCTTGGCCGGTACTGCGTAGAGAAAGCCCTCTTTTTCCAGTTCGTCGTAGGCGCGCTTGGTGGTGATCACGCTGATGCGCAAGTCCCGCGCAAGCCCCCGGATGGAGGGCATGGCCTCATCCGGCTGCAGTGCACCCTGAATGATCTGATCCTTGATCTGGGTGTAGATCTGGTCATAGATGGGCGCGCCGCTCTTGTTGTCAATAAAGAGATCCATCGGCAGTTCCTCCCGTTCATCTGTACATGTACAGTATATACAGTAGATACACAGTTGTCAAGGGGTACGAGAAAAGTTTGGCAAACAAAAAAGCTCCGCTGCACAGTTTGTGCAACAGAGCTTTTGAGAACTCCTTCCGTCACGGCTTACGCCGTGCCACCTCCCTCATAGAGGGAGCTGGCATCGCGCAGCGATGACTGAGAGAGTTTTCCTTTTACAGTGCCTTGATAGCAGCCTTGATGCGCTGGGCAGCCAGCTTGGTCTTTTCGGCGTCGCCGAACGCGGTCAGGCGGAAGTAGCCCTCGCCGCACTCACCGAAGCCTACGCCGGGGGTGCCCACCACGCCGCAGTTCTCCAGCAGCCAGTCAAAGAATTCCCAGCTCTTCATGTTGCCGGGGCAGCGCAGCCAGATATAGGGGCTGTTCTTGCCGCCGCAGTACCACACGCCGCACTCGTCCAGTGCGTCGGCGATGACCTTGGCGTTGCGGCGGTAGTAGTCCAGGTTGGACTGGATCTCTGCCATGCCGCTTTCGGTGAACACGGCGGCAGCTGCGCGCTGCACAACGTAGGGCACGCCGTTAAACTTGGTGGTCTGGCGGCGCAGCCACAGCTTGTTGATGTTCATGCCCTCGCGCTCCAGCTCATGGGGCACCACGGTGTAGCCGCAGCGGGTGCCGGTAAAGCCTGCGATCTTGGAGAAAGAGCAGATCTCAATGGCGCACTCGCGGGCACCCTCGATCTCGAAGATGCTGCGGGCCAGGTCCCCGTCCGAGATGAAGCACTCGTAAGCGGCATCGTACAGGATGATGGCATCGTTCTTCCGGGCGTAATCCACCCAGACCTTCAGCTGGTCGCGGGTGTAGGCGGCACCGGTGGGGTTGTTGGGGCTGCAGATATAGATGATGTCTGCCTTCACATTCTCGTCCGGCATCCCCAGGAAACCGTTTTCCTGACTGGTACGGCTGTAGATGATCTTGCGGCCGTCGGTGACATTGTCATCCACATAGGTGGGGTACACAGGGTCCGGCACCAGCACGGTGTTGTCCACATCGAACAGGCCCAGCACGTTGGCCAGGTCGCTCTTGGCACCGTCGGAGATGAAGATCTCATCCTCAGCGATCTTGGTGCCGCGATCGGCGTAGTAGCCCTGGATGGCCTGCTTCAGGAAGGGGTAGCCCTGCTCCGGGCCATAGCCGTGGAAGCCTTCCTTGGTGCCCATCTCATCGGCAGCGTCATGCATGGCCTTGACCACGCACTTGGCCAGCGGCTGGGTCACATCGCCGATGCCCAGACGGATGATCTCCTTTTCCGGGTGTGCCTCCTGATAAGCAGCCACTTTGTGGGCAATGTCCACGAACAGGTAGCTTGCCTTCAGCTCGTTATAGTGTTTGTTCATTTTCATAATGCTTTCCCTCGCTTCTTTTATTGGTACAACCCTCTCAGTCATCTCGCATTCGCTCGATGCCAGCTCCCCCGAGGGGGGAGCTTTTCACTTTGAAGGGAAACTTTTCCTCTTGATGCAGAAAAGCTCGCCCTTCGGGAGAGCTGTCGCCGTCAGGCGACTGAGAGGGTTCTTATTTACACTTCGGCAGTACCCTCACACACGGTCTCGGCTGCGCCGGTCATGCGCAGTTCATTGCCCGGCAGCACCCGGATGGTCAGCTCGCCGCCGCGCAGCTGAACATGCACATCCTCACCGGCGGGGCAGATGCCCAGCTCGGTCATGGCTGCCACCGTGGCGCAGGTGCCGGTGCCGCAGGCCCAGGTCTCGCCGCTGCCGCGCTCCCACACCCGCATCTTCAGGTGGGTGGCATCCACCACCTGCACGAACTCGGTGTTGATGCGCTCCGGGAAGTTGGCATGATGCTCAAAGGCCGGGCCGATCTCCTCCAGCCTCAGGGCATCCACATCCGGCACAACGGTCACACAGTGGGGGTTGCCCACATTGATGCAGGTGACCCGCCAGAGGTTATCGTCCACTTCCAGTGGGACATCCACCAGAGGTGCACCTCCCATGTTCACAGCGGGCAGGTCGGCGGGCAGAGTGCTGTAGGCCCCCATCTCCACCTGCCACAGTCCCTCGCCCCTGCGGGTGATGGTCTTGAGGCCGCTGAGGGTATCAATGGCCAGCTGCTCCTTCTGCACACCGTGGGTGTACAGCCACTCGGCCACGCAGCGGATGCCGTTGCCGCACATCCTGCCCTCGCTGCCGTCGGCGTTGAAGATGCGCATCATGGCATCCGCCCCGGCGGTGCGCGGTGCGCAGATGCAGATGATGCCGTCTGCCCCGATGGAAAAATGCCGCCGGGACAGCTTTTCCGAAAGGGCCGCGATGTTCTCCGGCACACCGGCTGTGCGGCAGTCCAGATAGATATAATCGTTGGCGCAGCCCTGCATTTTGGTAAATGAAAGCTCCATGCTCAAAACTCCTTTCAAGGGGCTGGCAGTCAGTCCCCGAAAACTGTTCTCTTATAATGATAAGAACCCGGGGCGCATCTGTCAAGCAGAAAAGCCGGTTTCGGGGCAATTTTTCGCAAAGAGTTGTCCCCGAACCGGAAAACAGGGCTTGACAATATGCATGGCATGGGATATAAAAAAAGAGAGCGCTTTTGTACAGCGGGCCGTGCCGCGCGGCACCGCAGAGAGACCCCGCTGTGCGCGTATGCAAAACAACTGCAAAAAGGAGACCACAAGAATGGATACTTTTGAAAAAATCCGCGCATTGCTGGCGGAGCAGCTGGACATTGACCCGGAAAAGATCACCCCGGACAGCGACATCATGAGCGATTTTGAGGCCGACAGCCTGGACATCGTGGACATGGTGATGACGCTGGAGGACGAGTTTGGCATCGAGGTGCCGGACGACGCCATTGAGTCTCTGCGTACCGTGGGCGATGTGGTAAAGTTTGTGGACAGCCACACGCAGAACAACTGATTTTGGTAAAAAGCCCCGCCCCTTGCAGCGCGGCACCCGGCTGCTGCTGCAGACGGGGCTTTATTTTGGTTCGTGCGGAACGCGCAGCGTTTGGCGCACGGCCTTGGGAGGATAAAACAAAATGGCAAAAGACAACAAGAAGCTCGTGCAGGCGATCACCAGCCAGGAAGAAAACTTTGCACAGTGGTACACCGACATCTGCGTGAAGGCAGAACTGGTGGAGTACTCCAGCGTGAAGGGTTTCATCATCCTGCGCCCCTACGGCCAGGCCATCTGGGAGCTGATCCAGAAGGATCTGGACGCCCGGTTCAAGGCCACCGGCCATGAAAACGTGGCCATGCCTGTGCTGATGCCGGAAAGCCTGCTGAAGAAAGAGGGCGAACTGGTCAATGGCTTCGCGCCGGAGGTGGCGTGGGTCACCATGGGCGGTTCCGAAAAGCTGGAAGAGCGTCTGGCAGTCCGCCCCACCAGCGAGACCCTGTTCTGCGATCACTGGTCCCGTGTGCTGCACAGCTACCGCGAGCTTCCCATGAAGTACAACCAGTGGTGCAGCGTCATCCGCTGGGAAAAGACCACCCGCCCCTTCCTGCGCAGCCGTGAGTTCTGGTGGCAGGAAGGCCACACCATCCACGAGACCGCCGCCGAGGCGGAGGCTGAGACCCAGCAGCAGCTGAACTGCTACGCCGATGTGTGCGAGCAGGATCTGGCCATCCCCGTGGTGAAGGGCCGCAAGACCGACAAGGAAAAGTTTGCCGGTGCTGAGGCCACCTACACCATCGAGGCCATGATGAAGGACGGCAAGGCCCTGCAGAGCGGCACCAGCCACTACTTTGGCGATAAGTTCAGCAAGGCTTATGACGTGACCTTTACCGGCCGCGACAACCAGCTGCATCATCCGTTCCAGACCAGCTGGGGCGTTTCCACCCGTCTGGTGGGCGCTATCATCATGACCCACGGCGACGACGACGGCCTGATCCTGCCCCCGGCCATCGCCCCCATCCAGGTGGTTGTGGTGCCCATCGCTGCCCACAAGCCCGGCGTCTCCGAGAAGGCTGCCGAGCTGGCCGAGAAGATCAGCAAGTACGCCCGCGTGAAGCTGGATGACAGCGACAACGCCCCCGGCTGGAAGTTCTCCCAGTGGGAGATGAAGGGCGTGCCTCTGCGCCTGGAGATCGGCCCCAAGGATCTGGAGAAGAACCAGTGCGTGCTGGTGCGCCGCGACACCCGCGAGAAGGTGTTCGTGAGCCTGGACGAGCTGGAGACCGCCATTCCCGCCCAGCTGGAGGCCCTGCGCAAGGACCTGTACCAGCGTGCCCTCGAGAACCGCGAGAAGCGCACCTGGGCTGCCACCACCATGGATGAGGTCAAGGAGCTGGCCAAAGCCAACACCGGCTACATCAAGACCATGTGGTGCGGTGATCTGGACTGCGAGCTGAAGATGAAGGAAGAAGCTGGCCTGTCCAGCCGCTGCATGCCCTTCGAGCAGGAGCACCTGAGCGACGTGTGCCCCTGCTGCGGCAAGCCCGCCAAGACCATGGTCTACTGGGGCATCGCCTACTAAAATCTGATAACCCCCAACAAAAAAGCTGCTGTGCGTTTGCACAGCAGCTTTTTTCGTTTCTGTGGTTACCGTTCAAAGGTAGTGCTCAAGGTCGTGGACCACTCCTCGCCGGGGGCAAGGCAGGCCGCAGCAGCACGCTGGTTCCAGTCCTGCGGGTCGTCCTCAGCACCGGGCAGGCTCTGCCACGGCTCGATGCACACAAAGCGCACGGGCTTTGCCGGGGCCGACCAGATCAGCGAGTAGGGATAGCCTTCCACGTTGCACACAATGTGGCGGCCGGTGTCCTTTTCGTAGATGCCGACCGTTTTGGTGCGCAGGCCCGCCATGCAGAAGCTGTCGTTGGCAAACAGGTCATCCGTCAGCGGGATGGCCTGCCGGTTCTTCCACTGGTAATGGTTTTTGCCGGTCAGCAGGCCGTTGGGGTAAGCGTCCAGAATGACCGGGCTTTCCGGCTGGTCAAAGCGGAACTCATAATCCGTAGTGGTGTGCGCGGCATCAAAGGGGATGTTGAAGGCCGGGTGGTAGCCGATGCCAAAGCGCAGTTCCTCGGTACCGGGGTTGCGCACGCTCAGGGTGTGGTGCACGGTCTTGCCGTCCAGCCGGAAGGTGCTGGTGAGCACAAAGTCAAAGGGGAAGCGCTCGGCTTTTATGGCTTCATCCGCGCGCAGCTCCAGCTGGATGGTATCGCCCTCGGCCTTGAGCAGGGTATGCTCCACATCGCGGGCAAAGCCATGCTGGCCGCCCTTGTAGGTCTTGCCCTTTGCCTCAAAAGTGCCGCCGGGCAGCTTGCCCGTCCAGGGGAACAGGATGGGGGCGTGGCGCTTCCACACCGCCGGGTCGGCCTGCCACAGCAGCTCTTCGCCTGCGGCGTTCTTCAGGCTGACAGCCTCTGCACCGTGGGTGTCCACGGTCAGGGTCAGAAATTCATTGTGAATGGTTGCCTGCATTTTCAGTATCTCCTTTGTCCTTCTTATTTTCCGGGGTCTTCTGCTTTCAGTATACTCCCCCGTGTGCCAAAAATAAAGTCCCAGTCCGCCCAGTTTCAGCACCGCTGTGCCAGTGGCAGGGTGACTGCAAAGGTAGTGCCGTTTTCGCTGCTGCTCTCCACGGTCACGCTGCCGCCGTGCAGCACGGCGATCTCCCGCACAAGGGCAAGGCCAAGCCCCACGCCGCCCATCTCCCGGCTGCGGGATTTATCCACCCGGAAAAAGGGCTGGAAGATGCTGTCCCGACAGTCTGCAGGGATGCCCGGGCCGGTATCCGTAATGCGCAGTACAGCGGTCTGCTTTTCCTGTTGCAGGGTGACGCGCACCGCACCGCCGGGGCGGTTATACTTGATGCCGTTTTCCACCAGATTGAACACCAGCCGATAGATCAGCGCATCACTGCCCACCATGCCAAGTTCCTCGCAGTCCTGCTGCAAAGAGATATTGTTTTTCTGGGCAAGGGGGGTCAGGTCGGTCAGGATCTCCTCCACCAGCGGCGCAAGGGCGATCTGGTCGGTGCGGGAGACTGATTGCAGATTGCTCATCTCTAATAAAGTGCGCACAAGAGCGGTCAGGCGGTCCAGCTGCTCCCGCAGAGAGCGGATCAGCCCGGCAGTTTCGGCGTCCATGGCCGGGTGCTCCTCTGCAAACAGTTCCAGCTTCGTCTGCAATATAGCCAGCGGGGTGCGCAGCTCGTGGGCGGCATTGCCCGCAAACTGCCGCTGCAACTCAAAGGACTGCGCCAGACCATCCAGCATCCGGTTCACCGACCGGCTCAACTGCCCGAATTCCTGCACAGTGTTTTCGTCCAGACGGGTGGTGGCAATGCTGTCCTGATCGACCTGCTGCGCCTGCTGCGCAAGCTGCTGTAACGGTTTCAGCGCTCTGCCGCTGACAAAATAAGCGATGGCAGCGCTGACGATGGTGACCACGACGGTGATGCACCAGCCCTTGCGGCCAAAGACCACCTTTGCATCGTAGACTTCCTGCGAAAAATGCGCCAGCAGACTGGACATTTCCTCCTGCGGGATCTCGATGGTCAACGGATCCGCACTGCCGGGCTGGTACTGCATCATAAAGCCGTTGAGGGCATCCATACCGGTAACGCCGGTGCGGTATAAAAGCAGGTTCATGCACACGCAGGCGCAGGCGATGAGCAGCGCGGTCAGCAGGGTGATGCGCCATTGCAGGGACAAATGTTTCATTGTACCTCGCCTCCGATCTCGTAGCCTTCCCCGATGCGGTTGCGGATGGGGTCGTAGCCCAGCGCCGCCCGCAGTTTTTTGCGTAGGGCAGAGATATGCACCCGGATGGAGTTGCTGAAGCTGTCCACGCTGCCGTCCCAGACGTGCTCGATGAGCTCTTCCTGACTGACCGGGCGACCCTGATGCAGCAGCAGATATTCCAGTACACCGCTCTCCTTTCGCGTCAGGGCAAGGGTCTGACCGTCCACAGCAGCAACGCGGCTGCGGGTGTTGAAGCTGAGCCGCCCGCAGCACAGGCAGACGTCTTGCTGGATAAATTTGCGCCGGGTCAGGCTGCGCACCCGGGCCTCCAGCTCTGCAAGGTGAAAGGGCTTGGAAAGGTAATCGTTCGCCCCGGCATCCAGCCCCTCCACCTTATCTGCGATCTCGCTGCGCGCTGATAAGATCAGCACACAGGTCTCAAGGTCCTGCCGGCGCAGGGTGCGCAGCACCTGCATTCCGTCCACCTTGGGCAGGTTGAGGTCCAGCAGTACAAGGTCGTACCGCTCTGCCGCCAGTGCCTCCAGCGCGGCCTCGCCGTCTGCGCAGGCATCCACCTCGTACCCGGACAGCCGCAGCTTTCGGGCAATATCCTCCCGCAGGGAGTGCTCGTCCTCTACCACCAAAAGGCGCATCTTTGTTTTCCACCTTTCCCATAAAAATTGCGTTTTTTCTTCATTATAACAGATTATAGCAGACGGTGTTAAGATTCGTGTTAAGATTTTCTTAGCAGAGATTTTATCCCGCATGGTGTATACTGATGCCATCAAACAACAGGAGGCTATGATGTTCATGACAAAAAAACAGGCGCAGCTGCTTTTGCTGGCCGCCGGGGTTTTGATGCTGCTGTTCGGCTTATGGCGGGGCGAGGCCGACACCGTATTTTCAAAAGCCATCCGGCTGTGTATGGAGTGTGTGGGGTTATATTCAAAATCTGTCCCTTTTCTACAGCCTATAAGTTCACACATTCGCATAATAGTTTGTCTCTCGATTACCAAGTGCTATCTACTGTTCCTGTATTATTTGATGATATATACCAGAATCGTTTCCAACCGTATTACTCGAAAATGACCATGGAGTATTAATTACTGGTCTTGGATCATATTTCATTCTATTTGGAGCAATCTGAATCATGATTTCTACATTCAAATTGTCTTTCACTATCATTCCTTAGTATTACATAATGGTTTCCAATCTTGAAAAATATCTTTTTACAGGTTTGGGTAAAACAAGGGCAAAGCAGAACGCATGACGGACAATGTTCCTGACTCGTTGGTTCAATTCAGAATGCTTTGATTTCTCGGTTTGCTTTGTGACGACAATCAAATTTGGAATTGTGGGACTGGACAGCCGCATGTCTAAGTGTTTTTTGAAAGTCTTTCTCTGATGCCCTACGGATAATTTGGGTAGAAGGGTTACTTTTGTGAATTGGGTTTTGCTTGTTGGTTGGATTTGAGCCACAGCTTCTCATAAAGTGACCTGTATGATTCCGTACCATGACGAAGGTGATGAAGTTCGTCTTCTGAACAGTCTGGAAATGTTGGTAAAGTGAATCCGATTTCTTTTATCCTCTCAACGAGAAATCAATCTGTGACTGTATTGGTAACTCGGATATCGTGATCAATCTGATTGGAAAGTACTACAAGACCAAGAATCTGTATCTTTGAAAGAACTACTCGCATTTCTCTTTCTCCCCAGATTCCAAGACGTCAACATCGACTTCCCCGAGCGCCTTGCGAAGATCTGCAACGAGATGGGCAAAACACGTTTTCTCCATGTGTCGGCTCTGCAACAGAACCTCAAACATCGTTCGGAGTGTGCTCGCACGAAGGTGTGCTCGGCTTTTCCATTCCATGTTGGCTAAAAGCGACAAAGTGTTCCACGAAGTCATGCCCAGCGCCTGCATCGTTCGTCCTGCAAACATGTTCACCGAAGATGACCGCCTGTTGACCTGGTAGAACCGCGGGGCAGAGCTTATTGGCAGGATCGGCAGTCAGCTGCACATCGATCCGTGGCTGATCGATATCAATGGCAGAAGCGCTCTGAAGCAGCCTGTGTGGATGGGCGATGTGGCCACGGCGATTCGGAAGTACTGCATGACTCCGGACGCTTTCGCGGGAAAGACGATGGAGTTGGCGGGAGGGAAGTGATCTTGTGGGCAGATCTGGCGGCGTGGTTCCAGAAAACAATGGTGAGTTCGACGAAGCTGCCTCGCACGCCCACAACGCTGGCTCGTTGGTTCGCGTTCCTGTTGGAGTTGGGTCCGAAGCCGTATCTGTCGAGAAGCGAAATGGAGCTGCGTGTGACGGATACTATTCTGGACCCGCATACGGAATGCATTACGTTCAAGGACTTGGGAGTAGGAACGATGGGGAAGATTGAGTGTAGATTGTTCCTCACAGCTTGGAGTAGAAGGGATAGAGTACGGCTCTGCGATATGAAAGGGAGGACATTGGACATATTGTGATGATGGAAACGCAACTATGAGAATGATTTAAGTTCAATTTGTTTTGATTTGCTTCGGTTTGTTTCAAACACTATTTGATAATGGAGGTGGAGGATAAATATGGAATATGGAATATGGAACATTATTGATAATAGTTATCGTAGTGTAGTAAAATAGATTGGATTCTACGAAATAGGAACAATTTTGTGAATTCCAATTATTCTCAAGAATTTAGAGTCATTTTCTATGGATTCGTTTTCTTTTTGGCTATTTGCACTATTTACTTGATATTATTATATATAATGGAATTATATAAAAAACCAAATCCTATTAGTGAGGAGAATACACCTATAATTAGTGTTACTGTTGATATCAATGAAGAAAGCACTGATATATGGAACAATTGCATTTCAAGCGAATTTCCAATTATTAATCTAGATATAAATGAGAATAAGGCCATTTGTCAAATCGGTAGCCCTCATCACGGTTATACCCTAAAAGCAAGTCAAAAGATTGGAATATTGGATGGAGTGGCGTTTCTTTATGATTATGATAATCGATTTGTAGCAAGTTTGACTTATCAGGAAGGTGTTGCTAATGGTATGTGTAGAATGTATTATAGGTCCGGAGATATCTATTTCTCTGGATTGTTGCATGAAGGTTATCGAAATGGTCCAGGAGTGGAATATAGTAAAGATGGAAGTACAATTTATGAAGGATTTTATAGAAATGGTCGTCGAGCACCCAATATCAAGCTGAGATCGGATGGTTCAAACTACTGGGATGAAAAAGATGAAAATGGCAAAATGGTTTCACTATTTCAAATAGATGATAATGGTTTGAACCATGGAATATGTTATTTGTATTATGATGGCGAAATTAGTAAGATAAGTAGATGGGAACATGGTAAAGAAACAGAGTTACTAAAGGAATTCAATGGTCATAAAATGAAAGTGTTTAAAAACGGGGAAGAAACATTCAGTGGAAAATATAGAAAAGAGTCAGACTTTGAATATGTTCCAATCTATAAAAAGAAAATTAAGACTGGGAGTCTTTCAATAGAGTCAAAAGAAGATAATAAAAGGGATTGTGAATGCACATATGATTGTTTTGAGAAAATTATGCGTAAGATAATGATGTGGATAATGGGAATTATTTTAGGTTTATGCTTTTTAGTTCCATTTCTTATTATTGCTTTTTGGGAATGGAAATATGTTAAAAGAACTGTGGAAATCATTCATTGCTTGATTATTTTTTTGTATATGATCGTGGTTGTCTTTGGTCTTCTTTTGATGTTTGCGGCACTCTTCCATGAATGTAAGTGCTTCTAGAATTGCAACAGTTATCTGCTATAGAACTTAGTGTTTGTTTTCAATAAGACTGGAACATGATTATCCGCAAAAGAATGATAAGTGTGCGATTTCACAAATTGTCATGTTCATTCAAATTAAAAACATATTGTTTAGGCACTTTAGTCATTAAAATCCTTTTCTTATGAAGATGATAATATCCATTAGAATCCCTTACATGATTGTATTGTATGATCCATTTTGATTGATCTATCAATATAGATAATCCAGCAGTAGTATATAATAACAGAATTAGTATTTATTATCCTTTTAATGTAATAGCTGAACTACACATATCATTACTACTAGTAATTTATCAGGTACAACAATCACAAGTTCTGGACCTACTGGAAACATCACACAAAATCAATCTATTACATCACATCATTGAATATTTCATTTGTTTCAAATCATTGGTATTCTCATAGGAATTATGGAGATGTTACAGGATATGAAACAAGTAGTGTGACGGTATATTCACATTCACATATTCATTTCTTGATACAACGGTTCCAATTCCTTAAAAGTATTTCACAGGAATTTCACTTTTCCAGTAAAAATAATAATATGTTGGATAATCTATATTTTTTTATTCTCAAAAATATACCAGTTGTAATACATATTATGGTGGAAGTGTTTTTAAATTTAAATCGTAATTAGTTTGGTCGAAAGTTCAGCCATTTTCTTGTAACATAAAACATAGAACAACAACAACAACAATAATAATACTCATAAATGTATGTAATCGAGTTGTTGTTCCTTATAGTGATCACTTGAGTTTCTTGTTCCACTTTTTTACACAAGCTCATGCTCTGCACATCTCAATTTGCATATAGAAATCCTAAATGAAATCTGATTACCCCCACATCTTTTCATCTTTTAAAATTCAACATATTTTCTTGATTTACCTTTTATTATTCACTCACACAGCATTTGATCGATTCAACATATTACCACAACATCCTTAAGACCATACTATATTTTAGTATTTATTGTTCCATTTAGTTATTAACTTTTTAGAGTAGTTCATGGCCATCCAAGTCATCTTGATTTGCATTCTTTTAGTAGGAGTGCTGTTTTCAAATACAGCCATG
>OKSD01002091.1_pt1 | contig 17922 bp, 17 predicted proteins | sample 1601221 | NCBI WGS metagenome assembly OKSD01 (sample SAMEA3541550, study PRJEB24748) | human gut metagenome | biome: human gut; feature: human-associated habitat; material: faeces | place: China | collected 2012
GCAAAGGTCTAGCTTTTTTATCGGTTATCCTATACGTCATTTTTGGACGCTAACACATACAATGAACAAATTCCACATCATCACGTAAAAAGATGAACAAGGATATGCCCCACACCAAAGCCATATATTTACTTTTCCGATAAATCCATGTAAATACGATACCTACTACATACAAGATATAAAGTGCTTTCAAAAACCAAAAACTTGTAAAACAATTCATTCCCAACTTAACCAATCCATATCCCCATTGCTCATGTCTCATATATATCAGCATGAATCCTACAACAATATAAGTGGAAATAGAAGGCAATAGAATCTGTAAAGTCTTATGTTTTAGATTGTCTGCAAAACTCTTTGTGTAAATACCACGAGCAAAATAACCACTCACCATCATAAAAAGGGGCATGTGAAAAGAGTAGATAAAACCAGAAGTACAGGAACTCCAACATTTTTCCGTATCCACTTGAAGATATTGAAGACAGTGCCCATACACTACAAGAAATATTGCAAACGCTTTAATAACATCCCAGTAAAAGATTCTTTCTTTTTGTACCATAAACTATTTTAATGAACAATCACTGCCGGATTGCCATAGACAAGCGAATGAGGAGGAATATCCGTTCGCACCACTGTGTTTGCCGCGATTCTTACATGGTCTCCTATTGTTATTCCACCAAAAACGACAGCACCAGAGTAAATGCTTACATGATTTCCTATACTCGGCTTGCCATCCTTGCCATATCCAACAGTAACATTTTGATAAACTGAAAAATTCTCTCCTATTCGTTCAGCAAGGACAATTGTCCCCCAGCCATGGTGTATATTCACCCCCCCCCCCCGATATGAGCACACTGAAGCTTACAATCAGAAACTCGCCGTAATATAAGATTCAAGAAGAGACGAAGAGTAAGAGGAATACGAAAGTAAAACACATTGCGATATTCATTTCTTTTCAAGGTACTGACAAAAGCCATAACACCTGTCTTGCCATCATTATAGGTTGCCAAGTCCATGTCTATTCTTTCATCCTTTCTTCTAAAGAACAAATAAGCGAGAATATGCGGCCAACCGATAATACAAAAAAACCAATTTACCATATTACTATAAACCTTTAATTTTCAGATATAGTCTATTGACAAGAAAATAAACTGATACATTCCATCCTGCCAATCTCATTTTTTTATCATTGACAAAAGTAAAACCTTTATCTTTGCAAGCTTGAAGCATTTTTCCTACAGTATTTTGAAACTGCCTTCTATCCAACTGTGGATACTGTGAAGCATTAACAAGTAGATTCTGTATCATCTTCATAAACCAATAATTCAACCATGGTTCTATGGAAATGCCAACCTTATCCATCCATTTGAGCAAATTGAAAAAGACAACAGGTACATCATCGATGATATTTTTTTTAGCATTAGCCAAATGCATGGCAGACCCTTCCCGCATACGATAATAATATATTGGAAAATCTACTCTCATGGGCTGTCGCATCACCATAAGATATTTAGCCATGAACTCACCATCTTCGGAATTCCTAATGCCTATTGTAAAGCGAATGTTATATTTTTCCACTACTTCACGTCTATACCAAAGAGTACAATGGTAAGCACAAACATATTTTAATAAAAAATCATTCTTAGATTTTTCTTGAAGAATATCCACTTCTTTGTACTGCCTGAAAAAAGAATCCATGACATGCACATCACCATCATCAAATTTCTTCAGATCAAACATTACATAATCAGTATCATTATGTCGATTTAGCCATTGCTGGATTTGTGTAGCACATCGTACATCTACTACATCATCCGAATCCACAAACCATATCCATTCCCCTCTTGCCGCATCAAGACCAACATTCCTCGCTTTGCTGACACCACTGTTTGGCTGATGAATGACCTTAAACCTTGGATCAGTACGCACATATTCATCACAAATCTTCCCTGAAGCATCTGTGGAGCCATCGTCTACGAGAATAGCCTCAAAATCATGCAATGTCAAGACACTATCAAGACACTCTCTCAAGTATCTCTCGACATTGTAAACAGGTATAATTATTGAAATCATTTTTCTATAAAGATTTGATATGTATATATTCTACCAACTACTTATTATCGTCCGCCACAAAGAACTTTTAGAAATTTAGGAGATACTAAATTCATCAAATAATAGATACCCATACATACTGCCGTAGCAATAAACGGCACTATCAAATAATGCAAAACAGCACCTATATAACTATCCGGCAGCAATCTTCCTACTATCTGACCCGTGTATGACAACACAAAAGTCTGATGTATGGCATAAACAAAGAATATAGTGGGTGAAAACTTAGCTAAACATTTCACTACACTTGGCTTCGCCCATCCTATCAGAACAAAACTGCAAAAAGTCCCAACAGGAATAAACAATGAATATAGATACCCCTGATTTCTAAACAGCACAGCCAATATCAAGAGAACAAACGCTGTTGCGACACAGACTAACTGATATATTTTATTACTTCCACCAATAAGATCTATTCCATTGTATCTTAAGTAAAGACCTATATTAAAGAAAAACACAGCTGTTACACTTATACCAGGAAGATGTGCCCAAGAGACAGGTAGGAACACATATAACAAAAGCAAAATAACAACCGCAAGTTTTCCTCCTTTCTTGATGAAATAATAAAATACTGGAGCCAGCACACACATCACTATCAAATCTCTTAAAAACCACAATGGAGAATCAGAAGGCATTCCATTTACTTTATCCCACCATAGATGCCATACCCCATCGTTCCACAAATCTGTAAGAAACGTCATGAGGTCTTCAGTTGATTTGCCGCGAAATACAATTGAGAAAAGATTGCCGCCAATCAGCACTAACGAAGGTACCAAATTCCACAACAAATAAGGAATGAGCAGCGTCACCACTCTCTTTTTCAGCTTCACTTTATACATTTCCAATGTAAGCGGCTTATTCCCAACAAAGAAATATCCAGCTATCACAAAGAAGCAAGGCACTGCCACTTGGGCAATTGTATTAATCGTCAGTCCCCAATATCCCACACTATCAAAAGTTGGATTCATGTGAATGAACACCACCAGAATAATTAGTGGAAGTCGAAGTGCATCGATTGCTAAATTTTTAGTTTCCATTGAGGTATTTTATTTTCTTATTTTCCACCCAAAGCCCATTTCGCCACTAATTGGCTTGAACGTAAAAATTCACTTATCAACAGACATACCGCCACAATCATTATAGTAACTACGAAAGAAACGATAAATTCTATCGCAGGAGCAGGATGCGCCATGAAATACGAACCTATCACATGTAGATCTTTAGGCAAAAAGAAGTAATGAAGCAGATAAATATCGAGTGTCCGACGACCAACTAACACAAGTACCTTTATTAATCTATCGGAAGAAACAAAATAGTTGCGATGACGATAGAACATCGCAAAAAATAGAAGTAACGCAGACAGTTCAAATAGAATCAAATGTAGATGAAAAAATATTCCATCCCAAGCTTTGTTTATTCCCCATGTTGCTATAGCCAAACCTGCGAATATCACGACAATCATAGCTACTGCCACATCCCGATATTTCCAAATACATAATTTATATAGATGTACACGGATAAGTCTGCCCACCACAAAATAAAGAAAATAACGTAGCAGCGGTAATCCCAATATCCCCGACAAAGCACTCATCTGATTGTAGACCATCGGCAATGACAAAACATATATTCCCAAAGCGCCACCCATACACACTATCGCATATTTAGCTCCATCCTCTTTCCATGCAAATTTTCTAACAATCCACTCCAACATCACCTGAATTATCAAAAATTCAAAAAGCGACCATGTAAACCAATATCCGGACTTAAATTTATCCATAATACATTCTAGCACGCTACCTCCATTCACCAATAGATACAGACCGCCAAATACAATTGCCGGCAAAAGCAATTGCCTGCCCCTTCTGGATATGTATTCAATTTTTACCCCCCCCGATTTGTTAAAAACTGTTTTCACACTAAATAAAAAACCGGAAATAAAGAAAAACAAAGGAAGTTGCACCATAGAAGTAAATGCCCTGAACGAAGAAAGTTGTGCTGCTTCTGGTAGTCCATAACAAAACATAGGGATGTGACCAAACACAATAAAGAGAATGGCTATGCCACGTAGGGCATCAATGTATTCATAACGGTTTGTAATCATTGTTTCAGCCGGGTATATAATTTGAGAATTACAGACAATCCCTTTGATAATAACCGAACCAAAGTTCTATATTTACAGACTTCATTCAAGTTATTCAGCAAGGTATCATTTGAATATAAAGGTTTAAGTCCTGCATATTTTTTATAGTCATCATAAATCATCGGAGGCAATACCTCTTTCAATGCCTTTTCTCGTTCCGCATTTCTTCTTTTCTCATTACTACTCATGCCTGTCGTATCAAAGCAACAGATGGTAAAAGGAATGGATTGATAAATATATCTCCTGCTAAGATATTCCGAAATCATATACTTCCAGTCTGCAACAATCTTAAAAGATTCATCATAAAATTTTTCTTTTAGATATGCAGTTCGCATAAAAGCCGCTTGATGGATAACTGAATGATACAGCCAAAAACCAACAGATACACTTTTAGGAGGTAGGACAAAAGAGAGTCGCTTTTCTTCCCGTGTCATGCAAGCACCTCCCACAGCCAAATCACAATCAATATTTAGAGATTCGACCTTTTCCAAAACATCATTAGAGAAAAAAGAATCACCAGAATTCATAAAAATACAATAATCACCTTTTGCTACTTTAATTGCCTTATTCATAGCTGCATAAACCCCGTTATCTTTTTCTGATATCCAATAATGGATATTATGCTTGTATTTTTCAATCACATCGACGCTACCATCTGTCGATCCTCCATCAATGACAATATATTCATAGTCAGAGCAAGTCTGTTCAACAACTGAACGAACCGTTTTTTCTATTCCCTCGCAGTCATTGAAACACACTGTAATAACGCTAAACTTTATTTGCATAAAAATATTAATCTATCCATGAATCATCTATCTCATCCGCATCCGCTTTCCCAAGAAAAGAAGCGCTGAATATGGATGCCTTTCCAAAAAACATGTACAGAAATAACTGATAAAAGTGATTACAATCGACAAAAGGAACACTAAAACATACTTTATCATCTCATTATCACATGACAACATCGAAAACATATTCATCGACTCCAACACATTGAAACATAATCCTTGAATCACATAAATCCCAAGAGTTCTTTTTCCGATATTACTCATCTGCTTTTGTACTTTTTCTGAAAACCTAGAAGAGATCCATGGGGATAAACAAAACAAAACGATAGCGGCACTTAAACCTAAAGACCACCTTAATATGGAAACAAGAATATTATCCAAATCTAAAGTCGCATTTTTTATATAACTTATCGTTGTTACGTAAATCGTTTTATCGCCACTCCAAAAACTATATAAACTTCCAAAGATAATTAACGACAAAAATAGAATGTAAAGATTTTTACCCCCCCCGAATGGATTTATCATTCTATTATATGCTTTGCTATACGCCAATCCAACTCCATATATGGGCAACAAAAAATTAATCCAACAAAAATCACCAATTTCAGGCAGCATACAAATAGCCATACAAAAAAGAAGAAAAAGAATATAAGAACAAGTCTGATTCCTCACATATTTAAAGAAGAAAAAAGTAACAATGCTACAAACCCACATACATTTCAGAAACCAAAGCTGATACATCAGGTGTGGTTTAATAACTCCCATATAATGTTCGGGACGGTCTATCAAAATGCTAACAGAAAGTGTTATAACGCTCCATGATAAGACAGGCAACAAAAGTTGTGTACTACGCTTCTTCACAAACTCTATTGCAGAATCGTTCAAGCTATGGAATGCAAAATAACCTGATAGAAATGCAAAAAGGGGCATGTGAAATGAATAGATAAACTCAAATAAGACATTATGCATGAAATCCTTCTCAACCACTTGAATGCTATGTCCCAATACGACTAAATAAATAGCGAAGAATTTAAGAACATCTAAATGTTTTATCCTATCCATAAGCATTACCAATAACATCCGCCTTCTACAGAATTGGCATTCTGCGGTTTCTCACTCTCCAAAGGACGTACCCAATATTCATTATAGTAGCTCATATAATTATAAGTAGTCTTATATGTGCTCTCTACTTCCCAACGTTTCCCTTTTATACCAAATAAAAGTTGTAATACCCCACCTAAATGAATGGCTTGCTTGCCCATGCGTTTACAATGGGCCGCTAAAGGAAAGCCATAGGCTCCACACCCTAAAAGACAGATGTCATAATCAATCTTATCTATTTCATTTTTCATATATTGCAATGCTTCAAACCAATCTTTAAAAGGAGAAGGTGTGCCTGCTTGAGTTTGAACAGCCTTTAATGTATAAAGTGTGAATTCTGGTAATATATCGGTATTAGGAAATAACATTTCTCTATGCTTGTACTGCATCTCTATGGTTTCAGCAAATGGATGTACTACCAATACACGCTTACCTTTTAGTGTAGCAGTCCAAGGGCGATCTGTCAATAATGGAGTCATTAGTTCACGATCCACCTTAATTGACCTGCTCAATTCCTTTTCAAAACAACATTCATTATACCGCCAGCTACCTAGTACATCCACTTGTAACATATCCTCCCTCATCAGTTCAAGGAATCGTAACATTGTTTCTTCTGTAGGCATAGGAAAAAATCCTGCATTATTGCATAAAGAATTCGCTTGAGCTTTATGCAGATAATTAGGTTCTCCACGCCAACATATATAATTCCAGATACTTTGTTTTTCCTTGATATACAAGGCATTTTCCAACGATGTTAACTCAATACTACCAAAGCGGGCAACCATCAATGGTCTTCCTGATTCAATCATTTCTTTTATGATTGATTGAATTTTATCTTTATTTTTTTCACAAGGAGGAGCCGGCTTTTCTTTTAGAGGAAATAACCTCTTACAGACTCCTCTTAAAAACAATACAGTTGATTCTTTCATTTAAATATCCTAAGGAATTTATGAAACCGCTTTTTCAAACCATCTTTTTTGAGATAAATCCAGGAACATTTTCTATTTCGAGTCGCCCAAAAAGGAAATAAAGCAAGCTCTTCATGAAAACTTCCTGTAGTATATGTTTCCCTATCATCAACAATATAAGGTTTGTAAGGTTTTACTAACACAGATAAAGCACTCTGATCATGCCTATTTTCAATAAAATCTGGAAAATTTTTGATTTTCGAAGGTTCATCTGTAATCAACGAAAAGTGGTTATGAGACAAATCATACCATTTTTCTACGAACTCAACAGATTGCTGACATTTCCGAATAATGAAAATCCCTCCCCAAAATTGGGGAGTAGAAGTTATAGAAGAATCATTCAAGCATCCCGCATAAGCAAATATATCAGCCTTTGTATATGCACTTTCTAGTAACTCTATTTGAGCAAACACAAGAATACCTGATTGGACTTGTTTTACGTATGAAATGTAATCTTCAAAACGTTTTTTAGCATTAGCATTTATCATACATCCGCTATCTGAATAAACTAGTATATCATTATCTTTCATCTCCTTGAGCATCCTTCTTACCATATAGGATTTCCACATCCAATAACCAAATCCTCGCAGTTTGAAACGCTCCTTATATTTCTTCTTGTAATCCTTCTCAAAATCTTTTTCACTAAAGGTTCGTACCACAGAAAAAAATGAGAGTTCAGAGCTTCTGTCTTTATTCTTTTAAGCATAGGAGCATATTTACTATCTGCAAAACTCATAAAGACAATTCGGTCTACAGAAAAAAACTTATCATTCAACATATTATTAAATACAATATTTACTTAACTATCAACTATTTGCAATAAGATTTACTTAAACCAACGAGTTTGTATAACCCTATTCAACCTACCAACAAAATCTCTCACACCATTTGAAAAGATATAAAATGTGACACAAGTGAAAATTGAAACAAAAGCAAAGACGACGCTTCCATAAAGCATCCAATCCCAATAATTGTCTATGCATGCTAAAGGTAAAAAAGAGAATACATATCTACATACAAAGATTATTAGTAGAAGAATTATTAAACGTACGCCTAAAGACTTAAAATATATAATTGGCTTCATTAAGAAACCTTCTTTGAATAAAAAATAAGGCTTCCATAACACCAAAAGAAATAGTTGGCTCAAAAGAATTCCAGCAATGATTCCTTCAATATTAAAATAATACCCCAAAAGTATAGATAAACTAATATTTAAAACTGCTTCAATAGCCGGAGCCCAAATATCTTGAAATAGCCCATATGCTATTTTGTAGGATTCTATGGTAGATGTTAAAAAAGAAATTCCAGTTAAACAAAGAAGAAGAATTAAAAACTTTGTACTCAGCAGGTATTCGCTACCCAACCATATAGTAATGAAAGGTTCTGTTAGATAGAATAAGCATAGCAATACTATGGTAGCTATACATAAACGCGAATCATACAACTCCCAAAAGACATTCATAATACGGACTTTATCCTTACTTGCTACCAAATCTCCAATTCCAGCCGCAGTACTGTTGAACATACTATTAATGAGAGTTGAAAGTTTAGTCGTAATCAAGAGATAATTGCCATATAATGCAACAGCAGACAAAGAAGTAAAACCGTATAGGATCAAAGGACTGCTTTGCGAAAGAATCACATAAGAAAGTTTATGAAAAAACACCTGTTTTGTCTTTGTCAAAACATCAGGATACTCTTTTAAATAGTTCTTACCTTCCTTTACTTGTGTGTGAAGCCATGGATATTCCTTCTTCAAAACTAAATTGAGAATCAAAGCCGATATGACAGAAAAAATCACTTCAATCACTAACCAAAAAACAAAGGGACAAGGTAAATAGGTAATTCCAACTATTTGAATGATTGTTTTTAAAATTGCGAATCCCTGTATTGTTTTTTGTACTTTATAATTCTTTTGATCCGCATTCAATAAGATCTGTCGATAATTTACAAAATAACCGATTAACGCACTAAACAACAATACGCTAAATGTACTATAAGCATACCAAAGAGGAAGAGGTGATTTTGCAAAAATCAGAGGAAAAAAGCCCATTAAAACCAAAGACGCAACAATAATGAAATAGGCTATCTTCCGATAAATCCATCCTTGTAAAGATATTATTTTATTAATTTTATCATGATCCTGATCAAATAACGGTTGATAGAGGAAATATCCGACAGCCATGCCCACACCCAATTCTGCTAAATTTAGAAAATTAAGTAAATTAGAAGCTGTAGTATTTAACCCCAAAACCTCACTTCCTAAATAATCAAAGAATGCTTTTCGAGAAAAAAAACCTAAAATTAATTGTAGGAAATAATATATCAGGGCCACTTTAGCATTCTTGATACTTTTAGTAGTTCTTGATTCTATCATGAATAGTATTATTATTTTTTGTATTCAATCGAGGAGTATGCACTTTACTTTAAACACAAAAAATATCGTCAATAATTTATACCTTATTTCTCACCAATCCGAGTGTATTTAAATCCTATCTCCTCCAGCTCTCTCCGATTCCAAATGTTACGTCCATCTACAATGTATTTATCCTTCATAACTTTCTGAATCACGTTCCAAGTAGGTAAGCGGAATTGTCTCCATTCAGTCATTAATAGCAACGCATCAGCACCATCGGCACAGTCATAGAGACTTTCAGTATAATTCACAACATTGTCGATACGACGTTTACATTCAGGCATAGCGATGGGATCAAACACTTTCACGGTAGCGCCATCCTTTAGTAACTTATCAATCACGACCAAAGCCGGAGCCTCGCGCATATCGTCTGTATCAGGTTTAAAAGCTAAACCTAACATAGCAATGGTCTTTCCTTTTACATCACCCATCAAACGGATAAGTTTATCATAAACAATACTCTTCTGACGGTCGTTGACACGTTCCACCGCTTCAATCACCTCCATGTGATAACCGTTGTCGATACCAGTATGCAGCAAAGCTTTCACATCTTTCGGGAAACAGCTACCACCATATCCGCAACCGGCATAAAGGAATTTTTGCCCGATACGCACATCAGCCCCAATACCTTTGCGTACATGGTCTACGTTAGCCCCTACTCGCTCGCACAAATTAGCTATATCGTTCATAAAGCTGATACGGGTGGCCAGCATGGCGTTAGCAGCATACTTGGTCATTTCAGCACTAGGTATATCCATAAAAATTACACGGAAATTCTGGAGCAAGAAAGGTTGATAGAGCTTGGTCATCACCTCTTCAGCTTTCTTGCTCTCAACGCCAACTACCACCCGGTCAGGACTCATAAAGTCTTTGATAGCGGCACCCTCTTTCAAGAATTCGGGGTTACTGGCTACATCGAAAGGAACATCTGCCCCACGCTTGTTCAACTCCTCTTGAATGACAGCTTTCACCTTTTTAGCAGTACCCACAGGTACAGTAGATTTGGTGACCAGAATGGTATATTTATTGATATTTTGTCCAAACTGACGGGCTACGGCAAGCACATACTTCAGGTCGGCGCTACCATCTTCGTCAGGAGGAGTTCCTACTGCGGAAAAGACGACTTCCACATCATCCAAAACTTCGATCAAATCTGTTGTGAAGTGAAGACGCCCATAGCCAACGTTGCGTTTTACCAATTCTTCCAACCCCGGTTCATAAATAGGCATTTCACCGGCTTTCAACTTGCTGATCTTATCGGTATCTACGTCAACACAAGTCACTGTGGCACCCATTTCTGCAAAACAAGTACCGGACACCAAGCCAACATAGCCTGTGCCTACAATTGCTATATTCATATATTATTATTGTTGAGTACTTACTATTTTAGATATTTATTCTTCCTTTACCGTATGTTCTCCATAGCCGTATCCATAGCCATAACGCTTGCCATAACCATAGTACTTGCCATATTTACCATAACCGTAATAATAGCCATATTTCTTCTTCTGAAGATCCAGACCGTTAATTACCGTACAGAGATTGGGTAGCTTATTGTTTTCAGCCAGTTCGTTAATCAGCGTAAACTCCGTTTTTCGGGTATAATCCGCACGGCAGACATAGACAGACAAATCCGCCACGCGTCCTATGAGCAAGGTATCCGTCACCATACCGATTGGGGCGGTATCCAAAATCACATGGTCAAAGTTTTTCTTCAACGTGTCAATCGCCTTGTCCAAGCCGTCACGAGCCAACAGTTCCGTAGGATTGGGAGGAACCGTTCCACCGGGAAGAATATACAAGCTATTACTTACATCAGAAACCTGAACGAAATCCATCAGATTCTTTTCTGGATTCGACAGATATTGAGTGATACCCTGTTCTTTTCGAGAAATATTAAAAATTTTATTCAAACCGGGTTTACGAATATCAAGACCGACAATTACCACTTTCTTTCCTAATAAAGAAAGACTGATAGCGAGATTCGAGGAAACAAATGACTTACCTTCACCACTGATTGTTGAAGTCACCAAAATTACTTTCTGATCATTCTCAAGCATAAACTGAAGGTTAGTACGGATATGACGAAAAGTCTCACTCATCAGATTATTCTGATTCTCAAATACAACTATGGAACCTGTTTTTTCAGCAGTCAAAGGCACATCTCCTACAATAGGCAGACGAGTCAATTTCTCCACATCACCACGACCTTCAATCTTGAATTTTGTTAGACCTATCAGAAAAATGACGCCGACAGGCAAACCTACTCCTAATACCAGAGCAATCATATAAATCATGTTAGGTTTTGGAGAAAGCGGTCCTCCTGTCGCCACTGGTTCGTCAATAATCTTGGCATTATTCGCAGTAGCAGCTAATGTAATAGCATTCTCTTCACGTTTCTGCAAAAGCATCAAATAAAGCCCTGCCTTGATTTCCTGTTGACGTGCAATACTCACATATTGCCGTTCCTGTCCCGGAGCGTCACTGATACGACGGGAGAAGCGGCCCGCCTCACGCTCCAAATCAGCCTTGACAATAAGCAAACCCTGCAAAGTTCCATTAATTGCAGCCTGCACGTTTGACTTCATTGCACGAATACTTGTATCCAGATTCACAATCATCGGGTTACTCTCCGTAGAAGTACGAAGCAAACGCTTACGTTCGATGATCAATTCATTATAACGTCCGATCTGGGTGGTCAGTCCGGCGTCAGACAAACCAATATTACCAGGCAACAGTTCATACTCATTCAACGGATTATTGATGTATTTAATGAGGTCACGAACTAAATTTATCTGTGTTCCGTTATCCACACGTTTCTTCTCATATTCCGCATTTCCGGATACGGCCAATTGAGCGTCACTGCTAATGTCCGTCAAGCCTGCGTTTCTTTTAAAAGCTTCCAGCTTATCCTCCGTACTACCCAGTTCCTCGTCTATAATTTTAATACGCTCATTGATAAATTCCCTCGTCTTTTCAGCCACCTCATTCTTGTCATTATTCGTATTCCGGTTATACATCTCCATCAACTTATTGATAAAGTCACGGGCACGTTGTATATTCGTATTCATCAATGAGACCACGGCAACAGAAGTAGTCCTAGAAGTCGGGGCTATACTTAACGCGCCCTGGTATCCCTTTGCCACTTCAAATGGCCGGCTGACCACTGCGCGGATATGCCGTTCACCTTTATACCCCTCCATCTGACCACCTGACAATGAATCTTTCAACGCAAATCCAAACGTACCCGCGTCAGTAGGTAAGACGGCAGGCAGTTTCTCAAAACGCTGATTATATTCATTCAAACCGACTTTCAGATTTACATCCAGAACGCCTTCGGGAGACAATTTCATGGCAAGCAAAGCAGAACCCGGCAATCTATCCGCTTCTTGGGCAGTCAGGTTTACTATGACTGGAGAAGTCTGATATAACTCTTTTTCCGGAAATTCATCCTCATCATAATAAGTGATATAAAGTTCCAGATTATTGACCACTTCTTTCAATATCGTTTTTGAACGTAAGACTTCTATTTCATTATCAATACTTTGCGTGGAAGTAATTACTCCACCTATTCCCAAGTTCTCCAAATCTGTAGAACCGCCGCCTTTCTTGTCATCCTTAATCATGATGGAAGCGGAAACCTGATACACGGGAGTCTGAAAATGTAAATACACCCAGGCACCAATCAGACAGACCAAAACAGAAGCGACAAACCAAGGCCAATGGATTATATATCTGAAAAGAAGTTCCTGATAATTGATTTTCTCCTCATCCTGTTCATTCATATTATTTTCGTACGGGTTTTCTTTCATTGTTGATCAATTATTTTATTAATTTTATCGTAATATAGTTATTAATAAATTGGCTATTGACATCAAAATTGAAATGCCAGAGAACCACAGGCTGGTACTGGCCCCAATATCCGAATTCTTCGCCTTAGTCTTATTAGGTGTCACATAAATTATATCATTCTGCTGCAACTGATAATAAGGAGACAATACCGTTTCAGCTTTATTCAAGTCCATAGTAATAATTTCCTGCTTATTATCTTGTCCAGTCCGGATTAATTTCACATTATCACGCATACCATAAATAGTCAAATCACCTGCCATGGCGAGCGCTTCCAACAAATTAATCTTCTCGTTAGAAACCACAAAACTACCCGGACTAGCGACCTCACCCAACACTGAAATCCGGTAATTAACAATACGCACAGTTACAAGCGGTGCTTCTTTCAAATAAACCTTCAACTTATCTATAATCAGATTTTCTATCTCCAGTTTAGTCAATCCACCTACATGAATCTCGCCCAACACCGGAAAATTGATATTCCCTTGATTATCTACTAAATATTGCTGTAGAGCAGATGATGCAGCTCCTTGTCCTACCGTCTTTCCCTCCGTTCCACTAGCAGTACCCGAATTTACCAGATTGAAAGGTGCAGCCAGTTCCGGAGTAGAACAAGATACGGCAATCGTCAACAAATCCTTGGGCATAACCTTCACACCAGTCTGACGAACAGTCTGTTCTGTATCATTCACAAAAGCCGTATCCTGCAAATAAGGTACTTTCTTATATGATTGGCAGGATACCAGCAAAAAAGCAAGTAACGCACCCAATGTCAATCTTTTCAGTCTTCTCATAACCACCTACTCATGTAATTTTACAACTATTGATTTAATTTTTACTCAATTTCCAATTCCTCACCTAATAAGCCTCTTTATCCCCGCGGATGACATTACACACAGTCTTATACATGATATATAAGTCCAGAATGAACGTCCAATGCTCGATATACCAGATGTCACGTTGCACACGTCCTTCCATCTGCCAAAGCTCCTTCGTTTCTCCACGAAAACCTGTCACCTGTGCCCAGCCTGTAATACCCGGTTTCACAAAATGACGAACCATATATTTATTTATTAAATGGGAATATTCTTCTGTGTGCTTCAACATGTGCGGACGGGGGCCCACTAAAGACATATCCCCTTTCAGTACATTAATAAATTGAGGAAGCTCATCCACATTCGTCTTGCGAATCAGATTACCGATACGGGTTTTACGAGGATCACATTCCGTAGCCTGAAGCGTATCACTTTGTGCATTCACCCGCATTGAACGAAATTTATAGCACCAAAATTCACGACCATCCTCACCACTTCGTTTCTGTTTGAAAAAGACAGGTCCAGGAGAACTTATCTTTATAGCCAGTCCCACAATGATATATATAATCGGGAAAAAGGTACAAAGGAACAGTAGCGAGCAAATAATATCAAAGCTACGTTTCACAATACGATTTTCCAATAACTCAAGTGGCTCACGACGGATAGAAAGTACCGGAACATTACCTAACATTTCAAAATACATTCTCCGTTTCAGATAGTTCCGGACATTGGGAACGCTGAAAAAACGAATCAGATGGTTCTCACAATAGTTGATAATCGGCACAATTTCAGCACTACGGGCAGAAGGAAGACTGCAATAAAGCTGGTCTACCTTTCCCACATTACGGGTCAAATAATCAACAGCTTCGCACGGCTGCCCCAAATATGCAATATTCATAGGATAGCGTTCTGATGGGAAATCTTCAAAATACCCCAGTACACGATATCCTGATGTCGGATCATCCGTCATGGAATGATAAAGTTCCTGCATATTTTCATGGCTACCCACCAGTACTACCTTTCGGACATTTTCCCCACTTTTGCGATAAAACTCCAGAATAGATCGGAACGTCAGGCGATAAGAAATAATAACGATAATGAGAACTACATAAAATGCCCCCAGCTGACGCAGGTTAACACATTCAAAATGGAATATGTACGAAAGCCCCAGCACCATCAATACAAAAGGAATCATGTTCCGTGCCACCCGAAGCATGATTTGCTCCGGGCGAACCACCGGACGATGAAGGATCACTCCTGAACGGATGTTGCAAACCAGATAACATAAAGTCATCAGAGCCATGTTCTGGAGAAGAGGCATTGAATACTCAAAAGGAGAACGGTTTCCCCAAAGAGAACCAAACACCCACAACAGTAAGTTCAATAAGATGATGTCCCCTAGAAGGACAAAAGATTTTAGGACTTTATTAAAACCTTGGACTTCCTGCATTACTTTATTCTTGATTTAGATTTTCATCCATATCCTCATTTTTCTCCCTATACTCAATATAAAGTTCTCCCCATTCTACCATTTTGGCTCGAAACTCTTCTTTTGTGAGATTGTCATAGTAATAGGAAAAAAGACGGGTAAAATCACTTAGACGTAAATCTCCCCAGATGTCATCTTGTAATAAGTGGGTTTTCCCATGTGGATTTCTTTACGCATAGCCTCTATTGACAAGTGAGCACGTTCAAACTGCTCTGCGATGAAATGGCCCAGTACGGGATGATTAAATTTTTTCATGTTTATAATTTTATTAGTTGTTAAATACATTGTATTATATGTTAATTTTATGCATATCCGTTCAGACATGTCTGAACGATATATTTAAAAGCTATTTCTACCTTCGCCCCGCGTTTTGAAAATTCAAGGCGATAATCAAAAAATATAAATGTTATGACAAACGATTTCAGAATGTCTTATTTCATGCCTCCCATTGCTCCCATCAAAAATGAACTGGGACGGATTGTTACTCCTGCAACACTTATTCCCTCCTGCGAAGTCTCCGTAGAACAAGTTTTTCAAATGATAACCTGCAACGAGAATCTCAAAATTCTGACCGAGCAAGTACGCAATTCCGAAGATATACGGACAGCAAAGGCATCACTATTGCCTTATGTGACTCCCTGTGGTACGTTCTCGCGTCGAAACAGCAAATGTTTCGTAGCTTCTTCACATCTGGTGGTGGTAGATATCGACCATCTCGATTCCTATCAGGAGGCAGTGGAAATGCGCAGTACATTGTTTAATGACCACCTTCTGCATCCTGTACTCACGTTTATCAGTCCCAGCGGACGGGGTGTGAAAGCATTCGTACCCTACGATCATTTACCCATGGCTAACGACACAAACAGTATCATCGAAAATATGAAGCTGGCAATGATGTTCACCGTGCTGCTTTATGGTACAGGGGCACCCGTTCCCTTCGGAGAAAAACGCAAAGGGGTAGACTTTTCCGGCAAGGACATTGTAAGGTCTTGCTTTCTTAGTCATGATCCGGGAGCATTGTTTAGAAACAGCAAATAATTAGATATTAAAAACTATAAATTTAAATTATGAACGAAATTGAATCGTTATGCCGCCTCTGTGAAGCGGTTGAAACTGCAGGAGCGGATATTGCCCCTACGTATGCTGAATATGTACAACTGGCGTTCGCCATCGCAACGGATTGCGGAGAAGCGGGACGCGAGTTTTTCCATCGGTTGTGCCGGGTGTCTGCCAAGTACGAACGGGAACATGCCGAACGGATATTCTCTAACGCACTTACTACCCGGCATGGAGATGTCCATCTGGGCACTGCATTCCATCTTGCTGAAAAGGCGGGTGTAACTCTCTGCAAAGAGGGAGTGATGAACCACCGGAAAAATGCAAAAAATGCAGGAAATGCACCGTCCAAAAATCTCACACACACGCATGTGTATAATAAGGTGGACAATGAAGAACCGGACGAATCCGAAGAACTGCAGGACGGGAGTGACCCGAACCAGCCATTGCCCTCTTTCACCGAAGCGGACTGGCCGAAAATCCTGTTGCTCATCATGAGTTATGCTACCAGCCCCACACAACGCGATGTCATGCTGCTCGGAGCATTGACCGCCATAGGTGCCAGCATGGAGCGATATGTGAGATGTCCATACGCCGGCAAACTCCAGTCTCCTTGCCTGCAAAGTTTTATTGTAGCTCCTTCCGCCTCGGGTAAAGGAATTCTTTCGTTCATCCGGCTGCTTGTAGAGCCTATTCATGACGAGATCCGCCAAAAAGTAGCGGAAGAGGTCAAGGCCTACAAAAAAGAGAAAGCCGCCTATGATACCATGGGAAAGGAGCGCTGCAAAGTGGAAGCTCCTCAAATGCCCAAGAATAAAATGTTTCTCATCTCGGGCAATAACACCGGAACAGGTATTCTGCAAAATATCATGGATGCCAACGGCACAGGACTTATCTGCGAAACCGAAGCGGATACCATCTCCGCTGCTATCGGTTCTGAATACGGACACTGGAGCGATACACTCCGCAAAGCATTCGACCACGACCGTCTGTCGTACAACCGGCGCACCGACCAGGAATACCGGGAAGTAAAGAAATGCTATCTTTCCGTCCTGCTTTCCGGTACACCCGCGCAAGTAAAACCTCTTATTCCCTCGACAGAAAACGGACTGTTCTCGCGCCAGCTGTTTTATTATGTAAGCACTCAATTAAGGGCATACCCTTTAATTTGGGCACTGTTGAAGTGCCCAA
>OKSD01002098.1_pt1 | contig 17860 bp, 9 predicted proteins | sample 1601221 | NCBI WGS metagenome assembly OKSD01 (sample SAMEA3541550, study PRJEB24748) | human gut metagenome | biome: human gut; feature: human-associated habitat; material: faeces | place: China | collected 2012
AAGCCGAGACTGAGGGGTTGTTTCGCCCCGGTGAATACGCAGGCGAAGGAACAAAAAAACAGAGAAATTGTATTATTTACTGCAAATGTGGCTTCAGGTGGAAGTGTGACCGGAGGGGCAGTTACGATAGAGCCTACGGCTGAACCAAAAGAAATTGTTACGGTAACACCATTTTCCGGCTTGTGGAAGTATTATGGACAGAAGCGTACCTTTATCAGAGATGTGCATTACGCAGTATCCGATGAAAAGGATTTGCCGGATGGAGTTACACTTACGATTTCGTCAGAAACTGCCGGAAAACAGCAGTTTGTATTAAAGGATGAAAGAAGCAGTGATGAGAAACAGAAAATTTCTTATCAGCTGGCAAAAAATGCTCCGGCTTATGAAATTCGTGCTTATCATACGAATGCGGTGGCTAAGACGGGAAAAGATACAATTAATATTACGGACAGGACAGGATTGACAGACGATAAGGTTGAGATAGAAGCACCGGCAGGCTATCGAATCAGCAGTCAGGCTTCAGTGGATGCAAATTGGGCAGATACGATGTCTGTGACGTTGACAGAAGGAAAAAATGAGATTGCTTATTATTTAGCATCGAAACAGGCAGATGCGACAAAGAATGCGATTGATACGACAAAGAAAACGATTACGATTGTGGCTGATTTTACAGCACCACAGATTACATCAATTTCCGGTTTTGACAGTGATACCGATACGACTTCTTCCGGATTGATTACCGGAAATGAACCGGGTAAATTTTATTATGTGGTACTGCCAAAGGCGTTAGGCGAAGAGGCAGAGAAAGAAAGCGGTGGCATGACAACAAAATTTATATTGTCGCGTGTGACTTCTCATTATGGGATTGTTGGTTATGGAAGAGTAGATGGTGCAAAAGCTTCTAATTTTTCGTTTAATGGCCTTGCAGCAGAAACGGAATATGTAATTTATTCTTTTATGACAGATGATGCAGGAAATGAATCGGCAGTGGCAAAAAGTGCGGTCTTTACGACTGACAAAATGGCAATTGCCGGAAGTGTGGAAATAACCGGAACACTGGCAATTGATGAGACGCTTACCGCAAAACCATCACTGGATTTAGTGGATCCGGGTGAATTGTCTTATCAGTGGTATCGTGTAAAAAAAGCAGAGGATGCAGAGAGTTTTGAGTCCGTGTTAGATGAGACAGGCGGAGCCGAAGAAGACGATTTGGAAGCGGAAGACGATGATGACGAAGAAGATGACAGCGATGACGATGGCACGTATGAGTTGGATGCCATCCATAAATTTGCGGCAAATGTAAAAGAAGAAGATGATGTCACGACCATTGACGGAGCGGCAGCAATTAAAGGAGCAACCGGGCTTACCTACAAAGTGACAAAAGAAGATATCGGATATCGTTTAATTTGCCAGGTGAAAGCAAAGAAATATTCCGGTTATCTGGCAGGACAGACAACGACCTATGTGCCAAAACTAATTCCGGAGATTCCGAAAGTGACACTTGGAAGTTTTGTATATTCAAACAAGAAAAAACTTTCTTCAATTCGTCTGCCGAAGAGATTTAGCTGGGTAGATAGTACGATTGTGCCGGTTTATGGAAATTCCGGTTATCGTGCGAAATATGTGCCGGAAAATGCAGCAATGTACCGTACGGTGATTATCCGCGTGAAAGTTCCGGTTAAGAAAAAAGCTCTGACAAAGAAAATGATTCGTTTGAAAAAGAAATATGCTTATGAAGGTAAGGCAATCAAAGGAAACGAAACGGTTAAGGATGGAAAAGAGGTGCTTGATTCCGGAAAAGATTACAAGGCATCTTATCAGAATAATAAAAATTTAGGAAAAGCAACAATTACGATTAAGGGAATCGGTAATTACAAGGGAACGAAAAAAGTTTCTTATACCATTGTGAAACGTTCGGTTCGCTCGGTAACTTGTCATTATAAAAAGACAAAGAGTTATACCGGAAGATGGGTGAAACCAAATGTGACGTTGAAGGTGGGGAAAGTAAAATTAGAGAAAAATAGAGACTATACATTGGTGTACCGGAATAATCTTCAAATCGGAAAAGCATCGGTTGTTATACAGGGCATGGGCAATTTTACCGGAAAGAAAACCATTTCCTTTAAAATTGTGCCGCAGACACCGAAAATTCAGAAATTGAAGAAAAACAAGAAATCGTTTGCGATTACTTATTCGAGTGGGAAAATGGTACATGGGTACCAGATGGAAGTTTCGACGGCATCTTCCTTTGCTGTGAAAAAAACACAGAAATATATATTGAATGGAAACCGTTTTGAAGCGTGCGGTCTGAAAAAAGGAACGTATTATATCCGTGTGAAAGCATATTACAGCAAAAAAGGAAAACGCTATGAGAGTGGTTACACAAGCAAACGGAAAATAAAAATCAAAAAATAAAGAGGTCAAAAAATTGGAAAACAAACTTGTACTGATTGATGGAAACAGCATATTGAACCGTGCCTTTTATGGCGTGCCGGATTTGACAAACCGCGAGGGCTTGCATACAAATGCGATTTACGGATTTTTAAATATTTTGTTTAAAATATTGGACGAAGAAGAGCCATCGCATTTGTTAGTAGCGTTTGATGAAAAAGCACCGACTTTCCGCCATAAAATGTACGAAGAATACAAAGGGAAAAGAAAACCGATGCCGGCTGAATTGAGTGAACAGGTGCCGGTAATCCGAAATCTTCTTCAAGTGATGAATATCCGTATTTATGCGGAAGAAGGCATTGAGGCGGATGACATTTTAGGAACGATGGCGAAAAAAGCGGAGCAGGAAGGATATCTTGTTTCGATTGTATCCGGTGACCGCGATTTGCTGCAGTTAGCGACGGATACTATTTTGGTCCGCATTCCAAAAACGAGTCGTGGAAAGACGGTTGTCGAAGACTATCATACAGCGCAGGTAATTGAAAAATACAGTGTTACACCATCTCAGATTATTGATCTCAAAGGGCTGATGGGAGATGCTTCAGATAATATCCCGGGTGTTCCGGGAATTGGTGAGAAGACAGCAGTTAAAATTCTGACGATGTTTGGTACGGTTGAAAATGCGATTGAGCATGTAGAAGAAGTAACACCAAATCGTGCGAAAGAGGCGTTGAAGAACCATGTGGACATGGCAAAAATGAGTAAAGATTTAGCGACTATAAGGACAAACTGCAAATTGGGAGTGGTGCTTTCGGAGTGTACGTTTGAGGATATGTTTAACGAAAAAGCATACCAGATGATTCAGTCTTTGGATTTGAAATCCATTTTAAAGCGATTTTCGGAGGATACCGGCAGAGATAAAAAACTGGAAAAATATTTTCAGGTAATTGAGACAAAAAAAGACTGGCTCTCTTTTGTGAAGACAATTGAAAAGAAAGAGCCGGTAGCGGTCAAGGCCGTTTTTCGAAAGGATGCTGCAGTAACAACGAGTGCCAGCGGACAGATGACGTTATTTATGACGGAGGCAGATGGAAGACTTTTAGGTATGGCGGTTGCTTTTTCCAAAGAAAAGATTGCTTTTTGCAAAGTGGGCGATGATTTGTCCGAATACGATATTACAAGTGAAATCAGTAATCTTTTGAAAACACATATATTGGTTGCCAATGATTTAAAGAGTCAGTTAGATTTCTTACCGGATGCAAAACCGGAAAACTCCTATGATACGAATCTGGCTGCGTATCTGTTAAGTCCGGTTCAGAAAAAGTTTGGAGAAGAAGAGATTGCGGAAAACTATGCCTCTGTTTTGATGCACCCATATGAACAGTTTTTTGGTAAACAGCCGGAAGAAACTGCCTTTTTAGAGAAAGAAGACGAGGCAGTACGTTACTTTAGTTACTGCGCACTGGTAAATGTGCTTGCATATCCGAATCTTTCCAAAGAATTGAAAAAACAAAAAATGCAGTCATTGTTTGAACAGATTGAAATGCCGCTCTTATTTACCCTTTATGACATGGAAAAGGTGGGGATTTTAGTGGAAAAAGAGGCATTGCATGAATATGGTGCAAAACTTGGTGAGCGCATTTCTGAACTGGAAGCGGATATTTATGAGCGTGCCGGGGAGTCATTTAACATCAATTCACCGAAACAGTTAGGTGTAATTTTGTTTGAAAAAATGCATATGCCTTATGGAAAGAAAACAAAAACAGGATATTCCACTTCAGCAGAAGTTCTTGAAAAACTCCGTTTTGAGGATCCGATTGTGGAGATGATTCTGGAGTACCGCCAGCTTACGAAGTTGAAATCTACTTATGCAGATGGATTAGAGAGTGATATCGATGAAAAAGATGGCAGAATCCACACAACATTTAATCAGAATGTGACGGCAACCGGACGTTTGAGCAGTACTGAGCCGAATTTGCAAAACATTCCGATTCGTATGGAACTTGGCAGACAAATCCGAAAAGTTTTTGTCCCACAGGACGGATACGTTTTCTTGGATGCCGATTACTCACAGATTGAATTAAGAGTGCTGGCACATATGTCAGAGGATGAAACTTTGATTGAAGCTTACCGGGAAAATGCTGATATTCATCGAACGACGGCAGCACTTGTCTTTCATACGCCTTATGAAGAGGTGACAGAACTGCAAAGGCGGAATGCAAAAGCAGTTAATTTTGGAATTGTATACGGAATCAGTGGATTTGGTTTGTCGCGCGATTTGAATATTTCAAAAAAACAGGCTGAAAAATATATTGAGGATTATTTTGAAACGTATCCGGATGTGAAACGGTTTATGGACGAACTGGTGGAGCAGGGCAAACAAAAAGGCTATGTGACATCTTTGTTTGGAAGAATCCGCCCAATTCCGGAATTTGCGTCGAAAAACTTTATGCAGCGCCAGTTTGGTGAACGCATTGCGATGAATTCTCCGATACAGGGAACGGCGGCGGACATTATCAAGCTGGCCATGATCGCCGTGGAAAAGCGGCTGCGGGAAGGGCTGCCGGAGGCGCGCCTTGTTCTGCAGGTGCACGATGAACTCATCGTGGAGTGTCCGGCAGAGGAGGCCCCCCGTGTCGAGGCCCTTTTACAAGAGGAAATGCAGGGTGTGGCCCAGCTGTCCGTCCCCCTGCCCGCCGATGCCCACAGCGGCCCCGACTGGCTCTCCGCCAAGGGCTGAACAATTTGACAGATATCGAGGTCATCCTATGAACAACATCAAGATCATACCCATGAACGCCGACCATCTGGAGTCGCTGGAGCAACTGGAGCGCATCTGCTTCTCCCGCCCCTGGTCCCGGAAGATGCTGGCGGAGGAGCTGGAAAACCAGTGCGCTGCCTTTCTGGTGGCGGAGGACGCCGTCACCGGCGACGTGCTGGGCTATGCCGGGCTGCTGGTGGCTGCCGACGAGGGCTATATCACCAACGTGGCGGTGTTCCCGGAACAGCGCCGCCGGGGCATCGCCGGGCAGCTGCTGCAGGTCTTTCTCAACTTCGCTGAGGCCAACCATCTGGCCTTTCTGACGTTGGAGGTACGCCCCTCCAACACCGCCGCCATCGCCCTGTATCAGGGCTTCGACTTTCAGGAGGCTGGCCGCCGCAAGAACTACTATGACCTGCCCAAGGAGGATGCCCTGATCCTCACCCGACGGTTTGACGGGGAGGCGGCGCAATGAACATTCTGGCCTTTGAATCCTCCTGCGACGAGACTGCCGTGGCCGTGGTGCGGGACGGACGCACGGTCCTCTCCGACGCCATCCTCTCTCAGGCGGATATGCACGCTCTCTACGGCGGCGTCGTGCCGGAGATCGCCTCCCGCAAGCACGTGGAGGCCATTGCCGGCCTGACGGATCAGGCGCTGGCCGATGCCGGGCTCACCAAGAGCGACGTGGACGCTGTGGCCGTCACCTATGCCCCCGGCCTCATCGGCGCCGTGCTGGTGGGGGTCAGCTTCGCCAAGTCCGTGGCCTATGCGCTGGACGTGCCGCTGATCCCGGTCCACCACGTCCGCGGCCACATCGCCGCCAACTATCTGGCCTTCCCGGAGCTGGAGCCGCCCTTTCTGGCGTTGGCCATCTCCGGCGGCAACACCCTCATCGTGGATGTCCGGGACTATACGGACATGACGATCTTGGGAGCCACACGGGATGACGCCGCCGGCGAGTGCTTCGACAAGGCGGCCCGTGTGCTGGGCCTGCCCTACCCCGGCGGCAAGCCCATGGACGTTCTGGCCCAGCATTCCCCCGGCGGCAAGTATACCCTGCCTCGTGTCCATGTGGAGGGAGCGGAACTGGATATGAGCTTTTCGGGCCTGAAAACGGCGGTGGTAAATCTGGCCCACAATGCCCGGCAGAAGGGCGAGCCTCTGGATGCTGCGGCGCTGGCCCGTGACTTCACACAGGCCGTCAGCGACGAGCTGATCCCCCGTGCCATGGAGGCCGCCCGCCGTACCGGACGGCGCACCATTGCGGCCGCCGGAGGCGTGGCCGCCAACTCCATCATCCGGGGCGATCTGGAGCGGGCCTGCCGTCAGGCGGGCTGCCGGCTGTACCTGCCGCCTCTGCGGCTGTGCGGTGATAACGGGGCTATGATCGGCGCACAGGGCTACTATGAGTATCTGGCGGGACATACGGCGGATCTTTCCCTGAACGCCTACGCCACACGGGATCTGGATCGTGGATAAAATTGCACGAAAGGGAGCGACCTCTGTATGGCCGCTCCCCTTCTTTTCGGCTCTCTCCAAGTTATGGTAACTCCCCGTCTACTCACAGGAAAAACGCCTTTACATTTTTACATTATGTAAATTATATTCACCTTTCTGTTCCGGTGTAAAACTGCGTTTGCGCCCTGTGGAAAAACCGGTGCATAATGTGGAAAGCCTTTTTCCGACAAGGTTTTTCCCGGTGTGGAAAAGTCTGTGGATAATGTGAATAACTCTTTGTAAAGGTTTATTTACAAATGAATTATGTAAAACTCAGGCGAATCCTCCCCCATCCTGTCGCCGTGTAAAAAAGTCCGGTTTTTCATGGATTCTCTCCTCTTTTCCGCACCATTTTCCAAAGGGGCTTTTGGGGGGTTTTGGCCGGGCTTTGTGGATTCTGTACGCACCGGGGTTTCTTTTGTCGCAAAACTTTGGTGCCGATTACGTTATGTATTATTCACCCCGGAATTTTTAGTTGACAAATCCCCGAAAATGTGGCACAATACGATGCGTGGCTGTGTCCTGCGTGCGGTGCAGTATACAGCCCACCCTCCTATTTTGCTTGTGTGGCTCAGTTGGTAGAGCAGCTCACTCGTAATGAGCAGGTCGCCGGTTCGAGTCCGGCCACAAGCTCCAAAAGAAGGCATCTGTCCAAATACAGATGCCTTCTTTTTATATTCTCTTTTGGCTGCAACCTATGCAGCAAGAAGTCCCCGGCCATTGGCCGGGGACTTCTTATCTGCTTTAGGTTACGCCTTGCGCTTCTTGCCCACCAGAGCAGCGCCCAGCAGAGAGGTCATGCACATGACCGTCAGCCACAGCGCCACACCGGCATCGCCGGTAGCGGGCTTCTCAGGCTGCTCCGGCTGAGAGGGCTTTTCAGCATCCTTCTTCAGCTGGGCCAGCTTGGCCTCGGCGTCCAGCAGGGTCTGGTAGTTCCCCACCTGAGCCTGCTGCTCCTCGGTCAGAGCATCATAAGCACCACGGGCAGCCTTGATAGCCTCCTCGCTGTCCAGCGTCACCGTACCGATGGCATCGATCAGCTTCTCCACAGCGTCGGCGGCATAGCCGGACAGCTTCAAGGTCACCTGAGGCAGCTGAGCCAGCACGCTGGCGGTGGCGGTACCGTGCTGCATCCCCATGCCCTCGGCGTAGGTCACGATACGATGGGTGGGCTTGCCGGGGTAGCCGCCCACCTTGATGGCGCCGGTCAGCTCATAGGTCAGGCCCTCCTGATCCGCCGGAACGGTGATGGAGATGCGCTGACGGGCGGGGTTGCCGCTGAAGTCATACACGCCGTAGTAGCCGCCGGGATTGGACTGGAAGAAGTTACCGTCAGCGTCGGTATAGTACAGGGAGAATCTGTGGTTATACACACCCGCCATCTTCTCCTTGGGACTCACCAGCCCGGTAAACTGCAGCTGCACCGTCTCGCCGGGCTTGACCTCGGCATTCTCCGGCAGCTCATTGCCCTCGGCGTCCAGCAGCTTGTAGCTGACGCCACGGGCGGTGATGACCTGATAGGTGGCCACGCCGTCCTTTTCTACCCGGACGATATGGCGGCCGGTGGTGAGGTTCGCCACCGTCACGGCGCCGGTCTCGGCGTCCACGGTGACCCCCTCGGAGGTAAAGCCGTTGAAGGTCATGGTCTTACCCACGGTGGAGCGGGCCACGGTAACGGTGCAGCCGCTCTCCGGAGTGAAGGTATAGCTGGCGCCGCCGGTGCCAAGATAGAACAGGATGTCGTGCTCGGCATCCAACTGCTTCTGCTCGTCCTTGGTGACGGCGACATCCATACGATCCATGAGCATATTGGTCTGGATGGCGGTGCCGTCAGCACCCACGGATACCACAAACACACCGGTGAACTCCGGCCAGATGGCGGAGAAGGTCTTGTCGGCGGTGCTGCTCTGCCCCTGCTTATGGGTCATGGCGTCGTAGGTGACCTTCACCAGCGCCGTACCCTGATGGTTGGCGGTCATATAGGCCAGGCAGCTGTTGTCGGCATTGGGAGCGATGCTCACCACGTCGCTGGGCTTGCCGTCGAAGTCCACCACCTCGTAGTGGGCATCCGGCAGGGCGATCTTGGCGTTCACGAAGCCCTCAATGGCCTGCCAGTTACGGAACACATCCAGCTCATAGGTGTCGCCGGCGTTCATGTTCATGTAGCCCTTGGCGTTGATGTTCAGATACACATTGCCCAGATCGTAGGTGTTCTTATCGAACCGGCTGACGGTATCCTTGTTGAAATCGTCGTCCATATGCAGATCGGCACGGGTCACGACGATATCCTGATCGGTGGTCCACTTGTTGAAGTCCCAATAGGTCACACCGTCGGGATTCTGCACCCGAACGAAGTGGTTCAGGCTGGTCTCCGGCACCCGATAGGTCACGGTGACGGTGTCGCCGTCCTTGGTGGCGGTGCTGTCCTCCTGCGGACGGAGGAACTCATAGGTATAGTAGTTGCCGAAGGTACCCACGCTGACGGTAGAGCCGGCGGGAGCCGTCACCTTCACGGTGTAGGCCTTGGGTACGGAGATGTCGAAGGACTGAGCGCCGCCGCCCACCTTCGTGACAACGGTCTTGGTGCCAACGTTGTAATTTGCAGTGTGCTCCTCGGAGGGGATCAGGTTCACCGTCACGGTGTCCGTCTCCACGAAGATACCCGTGGTGCGGAGGTTGCCGTAAACGGTTCCGCTGCCCAGCGTGGCAGTGCGCTTCACGCCGTCGGCGGTGGTCAGCTGATAGTCGATGGTGTAGTCGGTGCCTGCCACCCAACCGCTGTTGCTGGCATAGATCGCGTAGGCACGCTGCAGGGAAACAGAGGTGGTATCATCAGCGATGACCATCTCCATGCCGCCGTTGCAGTCCTTGTTGGCGTCGTAGCCCTCCACCCAATAGGTGCCGGAGGCCAGCTTTGCTGTGTACTTCAGCCCGTAGCCGTCTGCCACAGTGCTGATGCCGGACAGCAGATCCTGCGTCCCCTTCACGCCATCCTTGTAGGTGTACAGCTTCAGGCTGTTCAGCTGTGCGTTGTGCAGGCCCTTCAGCTCCACAGTATGCGCGTTGCCGGTGACCATCTGGATGGGAGCGCTGGGGTTCATCAGCGCATAGGTCGTATGCGTGTGATAGGTGGCGGTGGTGGCCACCAGATAACCGGTCGCTACACCCTCCACCACGGTGAAGGTCGCCTTGCCGTTTTCATCGGTCACCACGCCGTCAATGGGCTTAATGGTGCCGGTGGTCATATCCAGCCATGCCAGACCCACGCCCTCCAGAGGCTGGGCATTGGCCTGCGTGGCGTCGGGATCCAGTGCCTGTACCCCCTTGACGGTAACGGTGATGTCCTCGCCGGAGGTCATGGTGGCCGGAACGTCCAGCCAGGTGTAGTAGTCGTTCTGGTTCTCGGCGTCGCTGCCCACAAAGTAGTCCAGCACATCGCCATCCAGCAGCTTGGTATCCGTCACCTTGGGCCGGGCAGCGCCTGCCTCATTGGTGGGGAAGTCGCCGTTGATATAGAAGCCGTGGAAGCCGGTCTCACGGCCAAAGACCTTGCTCTCCCAATCGTTGTTGGGATCAATGGCCAGATACTGCTTGGCCGTAGCGGGGGTAAACTTGTCGCCGTAGACCAGCTCATGGGCCGCCACCAGCGCATCCAGCACAGAAACGCCCTCCACCTTGTCGGTGAAGCCGTACTTCTCGGCGGTGTTGCTGGCAACCTCCAGTTCCTTGTCCATGCTCTGCAGATAGGCGTTGTCCGCCTGAGAGCGGATGGTCAGCCCCAGCGTCTCCACGGGCTTGCCCGCCACCTTGCGGATGTAGTCGCTGGGATTCATCAGAGCATACACGTCATCGCCGCTCTGGGCCACCAGATAGCCGGTGGCCTCGCTGCCCACGGTGAAGGTGGCCTGACCGTCCTCATCCGTCACAACATCCTTGATGGGCTTGATGTAGCCGTCTGCGTCCACCCAAGCCAGACCCACGCCCTCCAGGGGCCGGGCAGCGGCCTTCAGCTCCGCAGCATCCTTATAGCGATAGCCCTCCACGGCAAAGAAGCCCTTCACCGTCACAGTGATGGCCTCGCCGGTCACCATGGTCTCCGGGACATCGATCCACGTATAGTAGTCGGAATACGCCGTATCGTCGGCATAGAAGAAGAAATCCACGGTGTCGCCGTCATTGAGCTTGGTGTTGACCACGGTGGTGCCGTTGTAGCCGGGGCCGGAGGGTGCCTTGGTGCCGTCATTGGGATAGCCGGCGTTGACATAGAAGCCGCAGACATAGGTCTCCGTGCCGTACAGCTTGGTGATAAAGCCGCTGCTGCTGACCTCTAGGAAATCCTTGGCGGTTTCCGGGGTAAAGTCGTCGCCGAAGGTCAGCTCGTGGGAGACCACCAGCGCATCCAGAGCGGAAACGCCCTCCACCTTGTCGGTGTAGCCGTACTTCTCCGCCTCACCGCCGGTAAGCTCACTCACCATGGGCTGGTGCAGCCATGCGCCGCCGTCCTGCGCCCGAACCAGCACCTTGGTGTTGGCGGGAGTAACAGGCTTGTCGTCCGACTTCACCTTCACGTTGACGGTGTAGACCTGTGCCGGCTCATTGCCTTCGTTCATGCTGGGCCAGCTGGGATCGCCGCACTTGATGGTGATGGTGGTACCGTCCACAGTGGGAACCATCGCCGTGCGCTTATACTCCGTCTCGCCCACATAGGTCCTGACCTGATAGTTCTTGTTGCTGGCGGTGGGGGTGACCAGCACGCTGTCGGTCCCCTTGTCCACCGTCAGGGTATAGTCGTGGGTGTCCTTATGAAAGGCCGGGCTCAGCTCACCGGCGCTGAAGGTCAGATCCTTGACCGTCTTGTCATTGTTGTCCCAGCTGCCGCCCAGGTCGGCGCCGTAGCCATTGCGGGTATACATGATCCGGATCTCGTCGCCGGATCCCAGCGTTCCGTCCGCCACGGTGAAGGCCCCAAAGCCGTAGTTGGTGAACCAGTCGTTCAGGGTGCCCATCCAGCCGGACATGGAGCCGCCGTCAAACGCCGCCAGCCCCGCAATGGAGCTGATATAGTTGTTCTCGGCGCCTGTCTGCTCGTAGCCGTTCTTTTCCAGTGCCTTTACAACACAGCTCATCACGGTAGAATCTTCATTCAGATCTATCCATTCCTCCACCAGTGTTCCTTCCCAGGGAGCGCCCTCGGCTTCCGGGTAGGTGGTGTTCTCCACGATGACATGAACCTGTCCGTCGTGGTTGTCCGCTGCAAAAACGCTCATGGGTACCAGAGACAGTACCATCACCAGCGCCAGAAGCAGCGATACAATGCGTTTCTTCATTCGTTTTTGTCCTCTCTTTTACAAATTTATTTTGAAGGCGGATGCCCAAAAAATACAGTACACATAAGAAGGAGGCAGGAGGGGTGGCTGAAACCCCTCCTGCCCTTATGGAAATGGACGGTTTGACCGCCCCTCGGCTTGCGTTTTTGTTCCATGCGGGCCTGTGGCTGCCGGCACCGCACGAAAAGCCCCCCGCCCACGGCAGAGAATCATTTTCTTCCGCTCTTGCACAACAAAAAAGCACGGTCCAAGCGGGACCGTGCAAGCTGCAAAGCGTTTCACGATTCGGCTTCGGTGATGGCAAAACCAAGGCACAGAGCTCGGTGTATCTGACTTATCCTGTCTCAGCAGGCATCACAGTGACCAACTCGCCGGGCTTCTCACCCGATTCCGCCGCCGACGCACAAGGCGCCGGACGCTCTGTCCTTTTATTGACTTGATGCTATTATATATGCCCCGGCAACAAAAAGCAAGCACTATTTTTTCTTTTCGCCGGAACGGCCGCCATTCTACCGTGGAGAACGGATTGACACAAAAAGGCACAGACTTTATTGGGCTGCCGAGAATTCTCTCATATGCTAAACCCGTCATTCCGAGACCAGTCCGCAGGCTGGTCGTGGGAATCCGTTCCCTCTTTGCAGGTTTTCTTTTTCGTTCCGACGGGTGCTTTTCTCTTGTAGGGACCGTGCCTCCGGCGGCCCACCTTTCCCAGCAGTAGTTTCTTGTTTGCCTCCGGCGGCATGCTTTTTGTCAACAGCGACAAAAAGTATGCAAAAAACGCCGTTTGAAACCGATGGTTTCAAAACTTCCTTTCCCTTCAAGCGCTGCATTCGTTATGGGCCGTAAAGGGAATTGACTCAGCAACAGACCCGCTGCCGCTCCCGCTCCGGCGAAGGGGCGTGTGGGTCTATGGTTGGGAGTAGGGATTCCCACAGCCACTGCTCACACTGGCTGCGGCGATCCGTCCCCCACGGTAGAGCATCAGGCTTCTTCAACTGCCCACGTAGCGGCAGCGTGAGTAGAAATACGCCAATTCCCTGCTTCGGCGGGATTCAGGATGCAGCTCTTGCACACAAAAGAGGAAATCTTGAAACCTTAGGTTTCAAGTGGCACTCTTTGGGTACTTTCTGCTGCTACTGGCAGAAAGTTACCCGTCGGAGACAACAAAAAAGAGAAGGATCATGGACCGCCGAAGGCACAAACGGAATCTTCGACAGACTTTTTGCTTGGGAACCCATCTCCGCATAGAACAAGAGACCGGCAGGGATGCCGGTCTCTTGTAAAAAGCCTTTCTTGCCGTGGAACCGGTGCAGCCGGACGACGCAGGCAGAACATATCTCCCGCCTTTACAGATCCTCCTGCGTGGCCACCGCCGTACCGCCCAGCCCGAAGTCCTCCTCCACGCTGCCGCCGTCCCGGCGCAGCATGGTCTCCATCACCCGGATATCGCTGTCCACATCCATGGCATCAGCGTGGTACAGGGCATCCAGCTGGCGCTCGAAGCCCGCCATGATGCTGTCCATGGTGCGGCGGATCTTCTCCTTTGCCTGGGTAAGGTTCTCGCCGCTGACCCCCGCCTCCTCGAAGTCGGCATAGGAGTCCAGCAGCTTCTCCGTGGTGGGCAGGTAATAGTTCAGGAAGGTGGCTGCCTGATTCTTCTTGGCGGGGTCCTCCTCCACCAGCTTCAGAATCTTCCCGGCGATCTCCTCCAGCCGGTCGATTTTCCGGCTCAGCTCCGGGTCTGCGATGCGGTCGTTGGAGCGGCGGATGCTGCGGAGCATCCCGGAGTAGCCCTCCTCCGCCTCCTGCGGCACCTGCGGAGCCTCGCGCTGCCGCTCCTGCCGTTCCTGATCCTCCGCCGCCTCATGGCTGCGGAACAGCATCCCCCGGCCCAGATCCAGATAGGCCTCCTCGCCCCACAGGCCCTTTTCCAGCATGGCCTGCAGATCCCGCTCCGCCCGGCGCTCGGATACCTCCGCCGCACGGGCCAGACTGGCGACCGAGATGCTGCTGCGCTTGCCTGCGATCCGCAGATAGGAGGCGTAGCGCCGGTGACGGCGGGTCATGGAGCCGCTGCCGATCAGCAGTCCGATGCCGCCGGCCAGCAGGCCCGTGGGATAGAACAGGCCCTCTAAAAAGTACTTCACATAGCGCAGCTGGAAGCCGTCCTCCAGCCAGAACAGGTTATCCGCCACACCGTTGAAGAACGCCACGGCGCCCACGATGGTCAGCAGAATACCGGCGATCTTCATCCATTTGGCGCTCTTGGCGGAATATTGGGGCGTCTGGGTGGCCTTCTGGATGGCGGCACTGGCCTTCCTGGTCGTGGTGGATGCGGTCTTGGCGGCAGCCTTTCGCCGCTTGGGGTCCGACAGCTTGGAAATCAGCATGATCAAACCCACCGGCCACAAGCCGGTGGCGAAAAAAATAGCCGTCATGATCCAGTAGCCCACATCCGGCCCGGAGTTGTCGTTCTTACTGCGGGAGCTGGTGCTGCTTCGGGAGCTGGTGGTCGTGCTGCGGGAACGTGTGGTAGTCTTGCCGGTGGTGCTTTTGATGGTCGTTGTTTTCCCGGTGGCGCTTTTACCGCTGCTGCTTTCGCCGGCAGTTGTCTTTCCCGTACTGTCGACCGCAGCCTCACCGGCCGCAGCGGCAGAGGAGCCGCCGGTATAGACCTCGACGTTTTTCTCGCCGCCCTCCTTGGAGTAGCTGTAAGAATAGGTGTAGCTATATTCTCCGGTCTGGCTGTTGTCCTTGTCAGTCATGGGTGTTCTCCTCTCCCCGCTTTCTCAGCTTGCGCTTGTTGCCGTTCTCATCCACCACCCAGGTGTTATCCAGTTCCCGTGCCAGATTCCCCACCACGGTGTCGATATACTCCCGGCGTAGGGTAGCCCGCTCCTGCGTCTCCTCCGGAGTCAGCCCCTCCGGAGTCCTGGCCTTCTTTGCCAGCTCATTGATCCGGTCGATCTTCTTCTGATCCATACGATATTTACCCGCCTTTCCGCCAAAATCGGACGAATCCATATACCGAAAAATGTCCGTAAAACGTCCACAAAATGTCCAAAATATCCGCAATGTCCACAAAATGTCCCAAACAAGCCATCCGCAGCAAAATGATCCGCAGCAGGATATCCGCAGTCGGGACGGTGCCGTCAGAGGTAGCGCTTGACGGTGATAAACACCCTCCCCTTTTTCGTCTGATTCCCCACTTCCTCCAGCACGCACTTACCAAGGCCCCGGAGAGTCAGCACGTCGCCCTGCACCACCTGCCGGTCCGGCTTCTGCCAGTCCGCCCAGTTCACCTGCACCTTGCCGGAGGTGACGGCCTCCGCCGCCTTGCTGCGGCTCAGGGAAAAGCCCACCGACAGAACACTGTCCAGCCGCAGGGAGGACACGGTATCCCGCAGCAGCTTCACCTTCTCCTCCGGCACCTGCAGCTCCGTGGGACCGATGGGCTGCACCTTCAGCCGTACCCGGCCGGCGCTGTCCCAGCTATCCAGCAGGAAGCGGCGCACCGGCTCCGTCACCAGCACATCCACCGACTGCTCTGCCACCAGAATATCTCCTACGGATTCTCTGGTAACACCCAGCCCCATCAGGCTGCCCAGCACGTCCCGGTGGGTCAGGCTGTTGGGTTCATAGAAGGTGGCCCGCAGAGCGGCCACGGCCTCGAAGTCCGGTTCCGTCTGCCAATCCGGCAGGAAGTGGGCCTGCCGCCGCTGAGCGGTGTCGTAGCCGCCCCAGAGGAGCCAACCCTCCCGGACATCCAGCGCCCCCATCAGGCGGCGCACCAGCTCCTGCTCCGCCGGGGAGAGGAAGCCCGTCACCACCGGGATGTTCCTGCGGCGGCACTGCTCGTATTTATCCCAGACCCTTCCCAGCAGCAGGCGCTCGTCACCGTTTGCCGCCAGTCGGTCCAACAGATCCCGTTTATCCATGGTTCTCCCCCAGATTCTGCGTGTGGTACAGCCGGGCGTAGGCCCCGTTCTCCGCCAGCAGCTGGGCATGGCTGCCCTGCTCGGCAATGCGGCCGTCCTGCACCACCAGAATACGGTGGGCGGAGCGGATGGTGGAGAGCCGGTGGGCAATGATGAGGGTGGTGCGGCCCTGGCTCAGCTGGTCGAAGGCCCCCTGAATTTTTGCCTCGGTGACGCTGTCCAGTGCCGAGGTGGCCTCGTCCAAAATGAGGATGGCCGGGTCCTTCAGGAAGATGCGGGCGATGGCCACCCGCTGCTTCTGGCCGCCGGAGAGCATGGACCCCCGCTCCCCCACATAGGTGTCAAAGCCCTGAGGCATGGTCCGGATATCCTCCAGCAGCTCCGCCCGGTGGGCCGCCTGCTCCACCTCCTCGTCGGTGGCGTCGGGGCGGCCGTAGCGGATGTTCTCCCGAATGGTATCGGCAAAGAGGAACACGTCCTGCTGCACGATGCCGATGGCCCGGCGCAGGGAGCGCTGGGTCACCTGCCGCACGTCCAGCCCATCCACCCGGATGCTGCCCTCCGTGACGTCATAGAACCGGGGTACCAGCTGGCACAGGGTGCTCTTGCCGCCGCCGGAGGGGCCTACGATGGCCACCGTCTCCCCGGCGGCCACGGTGAGATCGATGTCGTGAAGGACCTCGCTGCTGCCCGGATAGGTGAAGCTGACATGATCCAGCTCCACCTCGCCCCGGACCTGCGACAGCTCCACGGCGTCGGGGGCGTCCTGAATGGTGGGCTCCGTGGCCATCAGCTCAATGAACCGGTGAAGGCCCGCAAAGCCGTTGGAGAACATCTCGGCAAAGTTGGCCAGCTTGCGGATGGGGCTGATGAAGGTGGTGATATACAGGCTGAAGGTAATGAGCCCCACATAGTCCATCTGCCCCTTCATGATGAGCCAGCCGCCCACGGCGATGACCGCCACGGACAGGATGCAGATGAAGAACTCCATGCTGGCGTTGAAAAGGCCCATCTCTTTATGAAAGCCACGCTTGGCGGTCTTGAATATCTCGTTGGCGCCGTCAAATCGGGTCTGCTGCTTCTCCTCATTGGCGAAGGCCTTGGTGGTGCGGACGCCGGAGAGACCGGACTCGATCTCGGCGTTGATGACGCCGGTTTTCTGCTTGGCCGCGCGGGAGGCGGCGCTCATCTGGCGGCGGCGGTACATGACCACCACCATGAAAATGGGGATGATGAGACTCACCACCAGCGCCAGACGCCACTGGATGGAGAACATGACGATCAGGGCGCCCACGATGGTCACTGCGGAGATGAACAGATCCTCCGGGCCGTGGTGGGCCAGTTCCGTCACCTCGAACAGGTCGGAGGTCAGGCGGCTCATCAGCTGGCCGGTGCGGTTGCGGTCGTAGAAGTCGAAGCCCAGTTCCTGCATATGGCGGAACAGATCCCGGCGGATATCCGCCTCCACCCGGATGCCGAAGGTATGGCCCCAATAGCCCACCACGAAGCACAGAAAGGAGCGCAGCACAAAGGCCAGCACCACAATACCCATGACGATGAAGAAAGTGCGGTACTGCTGCTGGGGCAGCCACTGGTACATGGCGGTACGGGAGATCAGGGGAAAGGCCAGATCCACCAGAGAGATCATGAAAGCGCAGATGATATCCAATGCGAAAAGCCGGCGGTGGGGCCGGAAATAACTGAGGAAAATGGCCAGAGGCCGTTTGGTCTGAAAATCCTTGGTGGTCATGGTGCGCTGAATCTCCTGTTCATATACTTGCCGCAGCGCAAAAGGCGATGCAGATTTGATTTTTTATTATACCATGTTTTTTTCCGCATAGCAAGCGGTGGCCGGTGGGAGTTTTGATCGAAAGCAAATCAAAACCTCCGGCTAAGCCGGAGGTTTGACCAGGCCCTATAAGGGCCTATTACGGACGAAG
>OKSD01002101.1_pt1 | contig 17854 bp, 20 predicted proteins | sample 1601221 | NCBI WGS metagenome assembly OKSD01 (sample SAMEA3541550, study PRJEB24748) | human gut metagenome | biome: human gut; feature: human-associated habitat; material: faeces | place: China | collected 2012
GGCGGCACATCGGTCGATGTGCCGCCGCTTCCCGTAGGAGAAAGATAAGTATTCAATATGGAATCAGAGCACGGGGCTCGTGATCGGCTTGCCGGTGAGCACCTCGTCGCAGCCCTTTGCCGCGCCGAGGGAGGAGCGGCTTTTGGATTCCTTGGTGCTGCCGCCGCAGTGCGGCGTCATAATGACGTTTTCCATGCGGAAGAGGGGACTTGCCGCGTCAGCCGGCTCCGGCTCCGTGGCGTCGAGACCCGCGCCGGCGATCTCTCCGGCGCGCAGCGCCTCGATCAGCGCCGCCTCATCGACTAGACTGCCGCGGGCGGTGTTGATTAGGCAGGCGGTCTTTTTCATGCGCGCGAATTCACGCGCGCCGATGCCGTGCTTGTTTTCCGCCGTGGCCGCCATGTGCAGGGTGATAAAATCGGCGTTGTCAAAGATCTCGTCGCGGTCAGACACCAAAGCGACATAGTCGGGTACGCTTTCAGGCTTGCAGAAGGGATCAAATGCCAGAATCTTCATACCAAAGCCGTCGTGCGCCATCGCAGCGACGCGGCGCCCGATTTGACCGAAGCCGAAAACGCCGAGCGTCTTTCCCGAGATCTCCACACCGGCGGCGAGCTTGCGCGCCTCCTTGAACTGACCTGCGCGGTAACGGTCCTGCAGGACGTTGAGCGTCTTGGCGCAGGCGAGCACCAGCAGCATCGCGTGCTCGGCGACCGCCACGCTGTTGCTGCCGCGGGTATTGACCACGCGGACGCCGTGACGACGGCAGCTCTCCAGGTCGACTGTATCGACGCCGGAGCCGTGGCGTGCGATGACCTTGAGCCGCGGGCACGCGGAGATCACTGCGTCGCTCATCACGGCGAGGCGGGGGATCACGCCGTCGCAGTCCTGTAAATCTTCAATGAGTGTTTTTTCGTCGGTGCCGCGGCCGTATTTGACCTCATAGCCGTTGGCACGCAGCCAGTCCGGTCCGTCCTCGGACATGGCCTCTGTAACTAAAATGCGATAGGACAAGGGATGACCTCCTAAATCTTCGTTCACTTCTCAGCGAAGTGGGTTTGCTTGAATGCGTCAAAGCTCTTGCGCTTGCCGACCACCGCCTGCTTGACGCAGGCCATGTCGGAGCCCACCGTGAACATACGGCAGCCGAGCGCGCAAAGCTCATCAAAATCCTCCTGCGAGGTCAGGCCGCCAAGGCCCGCGTCGCCGAGAATGACCTTGGAATCGCGGATGCGGCGGCAGACCTCCTTGACCGTCTCCTTCACCTCGGGCGTGACGACGCCGCCATAGCCCATATCCAGAGACAGGTCCTTCGCGCCGATGCGCAGCACATCAATGCCGGTGGAGAGGATCTCGTCCAGATTGCGGATGCCCTCCCGGCTTTCGATCATGCCGATGACCATTACATTCTCGTTGACGTAGTCGAGAAACTGCTCGGTCGGCAGGAAGCCGAACTTGGAGGCTCGGGCGGAGTCGCCAAAGCCGCGGTTTCCGACCGGCGGGTACTTCACCTCGCGGATCGCGTGGAGCGCCTGTTCCTTCGTGTCGATGTGTGGGAAGATGACGCCCATCACGCCGGCCTCAATGACCTGCAGGATCAGTCCGTCCTCATGGCTCGGGATACGGACGATCGGTACCGCGCCTGCGACCTGAATGGCGCGGATCTGGTTTTCGACGGTTTCGATGTTATGTACGAAGTGCTCGCCCTCGATGAACACATAGTCCAGCCCGCAGTAGCCCAGCATTTCCGCGATGAGCGGGGAACGGCTGCGTACCTGACAGCCGAGCACCGGCTCGCCGCGCTTCATTTTTTCCAGCATGGGATTTTTTTCGATCAGGCTCATAAAACGCTTCCTTTCCTTACACGCCCTGCACGACGTAGGCAATGTTTTCCTTGCTGCGCAGGATCGAGATGTCCTCCAGCGGGTTCTTGTTCAGGACGAGAATGTCCGCGGATTTGCCCGCCTCGAGCGAGCCGGTCTTGTCCTGAAGGTCCAGCGTTTTTGCGGCGACGCTGTTCGCGCCCTGCAGGATCGCATAGTTCGGCAGGCCCGCCTTGGCGAGGGAGACGTATTCCTCCGGGCAGCGGCCGGTGCCGTGCATTCCGTTTTCGTCCGTACCGCAGGCGATGGGCACACCGGCCTCCCAGGCCGCCTTTACAAATTCGCCGTGCTTTTCCACATTGTGGTAGAAGCAGTCGGCGGCCGTCTGATTGCCGTTCTTTTCCTCGTACTCGCCGAACCACTTGATGATGGAGAGCGTCGGGACCAGCGTGACCTTCTTTTCCAGCATCTTTTCCAGCAGCTCGGGGTTCTTCTCAAAGTTGAACAGGCAGTGCTCAATGGTGTCGATGCCGCCGTCGAGCGCGTTGCGCAGGCCGACGTCGCCGACGACGTGCGCCGCGATCTTTTTGCCCTGCTCGTGCGCTTCGTCGCTCATGGCGCGGATCTCCTTGAGATTGAAGCAGGCGCGGAACTTCATGTTGTCATAGGGCTGGCCCATGTTTCCGGTCGCGGTGACGATCTTCACCAGGTCGGCCCCCTCGCGCAGCAGGCGGCGGACCGCATACACGCATTGGTCCGGGCCGTCCACGAGGACGCTGCGCATGGAGGTCTCCTTCACGAAATCATAGGGCAGGATCGGCCAGTCGCCGTGTCCGCCGGTCGGGGAGAGAAACTCGATGGACGTCAGGATACGTGGACCGCGGCACAAGCCCTTGCCGATACCCTCGCGGATCCCGATGCCGCGGCCCTTGGCGCCCAGCTCGCGTACGGTCGTATAGCCGTGCGCGAGCAGCTCCTCGGCGTGACCCAGCGCGCGGATCAGGCGGACGTCGTTGTTTTCAAAGTAGCGGCGGTAGGGCTCCTGCGTGTGCATGCCGGACATATGAAGGTGCGCCTCGATCAGGCCGGGCATCACGAACTTGTCGGAGCAGTCCCACACGGGGAGACCCTTGCCGTCAAAGCTGCCGCGCGGCGCGACCTGCACGATCTTTCCGCCGTCGAGCAGCAGATCGAGGTCGTGGGAGGCCTCCCGCCCGATCCCGTCGTACACGGTTCCGGTACGCAGGATCAGCGCTCCCTGATCCTTGGCGGTCACGATCCTGCTTCCGCGGATCGTATCATAGGTGATATTCATTTGCTTTCGACTCCTTTCTTTGCCGTGCGGCGGCTGATGAGCTTGGGCATCAGCAGCGTCGCGGCGCACATAAGCCACAGGACGATACAGATGGGGCGGGTGAAAAAGATGGAGTAGTCATTGTTGGAGATGGCCAGCGCGCGGAAGAAGTTCGGCTCGATGATGGGGCCGAGGATCACGCCGAGCAGGAAGGCCGGAAGAGAGTAATTGTACTTCTTCAGGAAGATGGCCAGAATGGAGAAGACCATCATAATGAACAGGTCATTGACCTTGTTTCGACAGATGTAGGCGCCCAGCAGGCAGAAGATGGCAATGATCGGGCCGAGAATATAGGTCGGCAGAGACACGATCCTGACCATGTATTTTGCCATGAAGATGCCGACAACGCTCGCAAGAACGCCGACGAGAATGACGGTGATAAAAATCGCGTTGGATTCCGGCAGGTAATTGCTGAAGAACGACGGGCCGGGCTGCATACCGTGCATGAGGAAGGCGCTGATGAAGAGGACGGTCGTGCCGCTGCCGGGAATGCCGAGCGTCAGAGCCGGGACGATGGAGCCGGGGACGCTGGCGTTGTTCGCGGTGTCGGTCGCGACAAGGCCCTCATAGTGGCCGGTGCCGAACTTATCGGGCTCCTTGGACACGGAGCGCGCCATGCCATAGCTCGTGAAGGAGGCGATGGTGGCACCCGTTCCGGGGATCACGCCGATGATGAAGCCGATGACCGCCGAGATCAGCATGGCCTTCTTATAGCGGAACGCCGCGCGGAAGCCCTCAAACTGGCTCTTCACGTCGGGGGCGTCCGTCGCTGTGCCGGCGCCGATGGATTTCTTGAAGATCAGGGAGTACAGCTCGCTGACGCCGAACAGACCAAGCAGCAGCGGGATCTGCGGCACGCCGCCGTAAAGCTCTGCCACGCCGAAGGTGCAGCGCGTGACGCCGAGGAAGTAGTCCAGACCGACCGTGCCGACCAGAAGGCCGAGGATCGCGGCCAGCAGGCCGCGGGAGACGGAGCTGCCGGTCAGAGAGGCGACGGCGGTCATACCGAACAGGGCCAGCATGAACATTTCGGGCGGGCCGAAGCTGAGCGCGTAATGACCGAGGACCGGCGCGAAGATCAGACCCATCAGACCGCCGAGGACCGTACCCATCAGCGACGAGCCGAACGAACAGCCGAGCGCCTGACCGGCAAGGCCGCGTTTGGTCAGCTGATAGCCCTCAAGCGTGGAAGCCGCGGTGGAGGGCGTGCCGGGGATATTGATGAGAATCGCGGGAATGGAGCCCGCCGTCTGGCAGGCAATGAATACCGCCGTCATCAGAATGACCGCAGGAAACGGGTCCAGAAAGACGACAAAGGACAAAAAGAGGGTGAGAATGTTGGTGTCGTTCAGGCCGGGAATGGCGCCCGCCAGCAATCCGACGACACCGCCGATCAAAATAAAGAGAAGTACCTGAGGGTCGGCAAGCTCCTGAAGGCCAAGCAGTAAGTTTTCCATTTCACGCGCCTCCTCAGAGTGATTTCAGCAGCTTGAACAGCTTGCCCTTCGGCAGGCGAAGCCCAAGCGACAGGTCAAAGATCAGATAGAATGCCAATGTGATGCAGACGGCGGTGATCAGTGCCGTTTTCCACTTTCCCTTGCTCAGGTAATAGACAAGGAAGAAGCTCAGCAGGAAGTTGCACAGGTGCAGGCCAAGCGTTTTGAGCAGCAGCGCGTAGCACAGCAGGGAAGCGATGATGACAAAGATGGGGGAATTCGCCTTGAACCAGTCGCCGAGGGTTTTCTTTTCCGCGGCCGTCTGGTCCGCCTTCGCTTCCGCGGAGGCGTTCCGGACCAGTTCGACCGCAATAAAAAGAACACACAGAAGTGCACCTGCCATCAGAATATATGGCCAAAGAACGGCCTTGAGGCCATAGCCTTTCACAGAGAAGAAGTAGTAGGCAATGCAGAGCACGATGACGGTTAAAAAGCTGACCTCACCCCATGGCAGTTTCTTTTTCATGGGATTCTCCTTTCACAAGGTAAGCGATTGCTCAGCCGTTTGCCGGATCGAGCAGATAGGCGTAGTCCTCGAGCGTCTTCATAAAGCCGGTGGCGTTGGCGGCCGTTTCATCGGGGCCGAAGTAATCGATGAAGCGATCCTGGTTGGCGTTCTTCAGGTTCGTCGCAGCGTCGTCGGACTGGATCGCCTGCGCATAGGTATCGACCAGCATCTGGTAGACCTCGGGGTTTCTCTCGGCCATAGCCTTCGTGGTCCAGATGGAGCAGTGGCAGGTCAGGTCGGGCATTTCGAAGTCGGTGGCAAAGTCGGAAACGACCTGCGCGTCGGGCCAGATGTCCGTGACGGGGTTGTTTTCGCCGAAGATGCCGATGATCTTCACCTGATCGGCTAGGCCGACCGCAGTGGAGATACCGCCGACGGAGACGTCGACGTGACCGCCGATGAGGTCGTTGCGGGCGCCGGAGCCGCCGCTGTAGGTGACGACATTGGCGTTGATGCCGGAGGCCTCAACGAAGATCTGCGCGGTGATGTTGGCGGGCGTAAGAGCCTGCGGCGTGGAGATGGCGATGGGGCTGGACGCGGTGCGCGCATAGTCGATCAGATCCTGTGCGGAGTTGAAGCGGTCATCGTCGATGCGGACCATCAGGCAGTTCGCGTCGGTGTAGACGTTGCCGATCCAGGCGATGTCATCCACGGTGTAGGGAGAATCCTGGAACGCAAACATACCGAGCATCGCCTCGGGCAGGCCGCAGATCACGCCGAACTCGTCTTCATCAAGACCGCCGAGATCGTTGAGCGCCATGAGGTAGGTGTTGCCGGTATCCTCGTAGATATACTCGAAGGTGGTGCCGAGCGCATCCTCCCACTGATTGGTGAAGGCACGGGAGACAATATCGAGACCACCGCCGGCAGACGCGGCAACATAGTAGTTGAGCAGGTCGGCCGGGTAGACAACAGCTTCGCCGGCCGCATCCCCGTCAGATGGCTGGGGGGCGGGAGTGGTATCCTTGCTGCCGCAGCCGGCAAGGGCAAGCAGCATGACGGCGCTGAGAAGCAGAGCAAGGAATCGAGATGTGCGTTTCATAACAATTCTTCCTTTCGATTTGTTTGATTACATCAAGCGGTGGACTTAATGTAATGCTATTTTACGATGAAAAATAGGTCTTGTAAAATACAAACACTTTAGATATTATATAACCAAAAGTTATCGTTGCCATTCCGGATTTGATGCATTCCGCCGAACTTGATGCTATTTTTTTGTGTATTTGATATAATAATAGAAGCGGTTTTGATAAAATTTTCACAATTATACTGTTTTTTTGAAAGACGGAGGAGAATTTATGCAGAAATTAGGGGACTATGAGTTTCTCATCACGCTCTATCACAGCAAAAACCTCACGCAGGCCGCACAGGCTCTTTTTGTGTCGCAGCCTGCATTGACCAAGCGGCTTCAGCAGATCGAGCACGAACTGGACACTGTGATCGTTTACCGGAATGTAAAGGGGGTTCAGTTCACGCCGGAGGGGGAGTATATTGTCCAGTATGCCATGCGCAGCCTGGAGGAATACAAGGAGCTGCGGCGGGCGCTGCTCGGCCTTCATGAGCGGAAGGAAACGACGATCACCATTGCCTCGGCCGGTTCGCTGTCGCACGAGATCCTGCCCGAGCTTTTTCGGAGGTTCGGAGAGCTGCATCCCGATATTCATCTGATCCTGCACGCGATCGGCAGCGGGGAAGCCGCGCAGCGCGTGCATAACGGGCAGGCCGATCTTGCGTTTGTCTGCGGCGACCAGCCGTGGGTTTTTGAGCAGGATTTTATCCGGCAGGAGTATATGACCATGATCTATTCCAAGCCGGTGGAGCTGGCGGATCTTCCGTTTCTTCCGCGCATTGACTCCCGCATGAGCGCAAACACGAAAAATATGATCACAAACTGGTGGCAGAATAATTTTGATATTCCACCCCGCATCGGCATGAATGTGCCGAGCATTCAGACCTGCGTGGAGATGGTCACGCATGGCCTGGGCTATAGCATTCTGATGGATCACCGGGTTTATCAGAATGAGTCCGGTCTTTACCGCTGCATTCTGAAGGATAACCGCGGTGAGCCGATCGCGCGAAACGATTATCTGATCTATCTGGCGGAGACGGCGCAGCGGCCGCCGGTGAGAACCTTTATTGAATTCTGCCGGACGTATTTTGGGCCGAAGTTCGATAAGGAAAGAAAAAACCATCATTAGCAGATGTTTGATATGCTCTCTCTGTGGAGTGCCTGTCGATAAGGACACATACCGTGGTGAAGTGCAGATAGGTATACGCCGTGATCTCGCTTGCGTCCGATCCGAGCAATAAGATTTTATCCGCTTTTTCGTTGATAAGTTTTCTGAATTTACAATAAATTTTTCAATGAAGGGGTTGATTAATCCGCTCTGTTTATGTATAGTATTCATTGAAATGTAACATGATAATATCAGGTAAATCTTCAACGGAAGGGGCAGAGCTATGGGAATCAAACGAGATCGCTATTTGAAAAAAATCATCTCCTTTATGTGGGACGGTCAGGTAAAGGTGATCACCGGTATTCGCAGGTGCGGCAAGTCCTATCTGCTTCGCAAGCTGTTCAAGAGCTACCTTCTTGGCGAGGGCGTTGCAGAAGACCACATTCTGTCCTTTGAGTTGGACTTGACCTGTGATATTCGCTATCGCAATCCGTTGGAGCTTGCCTCTCATGTCCGTGAGATCGTAGAACACAGCGCAGACCAGTATTATCTCTTTGTAGACGAGATCCAGATGTCGGATGAAGTTCCGAATCCCTACAATCCGGACGGAAAGAAGATCACCTTCTACGACGCGCTTAACGATTTGAATGCCTTGTCCAACTTGGACATTTATGTGACCGGCAGCAACTCCAAAATGCTGTCCTCGGATATATTGACCGAGTTTAGAGGGCGCAGCGATGAGATCCGTGTGCATCCGCTTTCCTTTGCCGAATACTACTCGGCTGTCGGCGGCGATAAGCAGGACGCTTTTGACGAGTTTGCTTTCTACGGAGGTATGCCGCTGATCCTTTCCCGTCCCACAGACGCTGCAAAGATGGCATATCTGAAATCGCTGTTTTCTGAGGTCTATCTGAAGGACATTGTAGAGCGGAAGAAGATCAAGCGTGAGGATGTACTGTCCGCTATTCTTGATCTGCTGTGTTCGTCTATCGGGTCTCTGACCAATCCGACGAAGGTTGCAGCCACCATCAACACCGTGCAGAAGCGCAGCGGTGAGAATGTCGTTGCCCTGAACACCGTGAAAGCCTATATGGATCACTTATCGGATTCTTTCCTCTTCACCGAATGCAAACGCTGGGACGTCAAGGGAAAGAGCTATTTTGACTATCCCAACAAATACTACTGTGAGGATATCGGATTGAGAAATGCCCGCATCGGCTTCCGCCAGCAGGAGATGACGCACATCATGGAGAACATCATTTTCAATGAGCTGATGATCCGTGAATGCTCTGTTGACATCGGCATCGTCTATGGCAATGAGAAAAATGCCAAAGGAAGGATCACGCCGGTCGCGCGGGAGATCGACTTCATTGCGACTTCCGGTGGTAAGAAGACCTACATTCAATCCGCCTACGCATTGGGGACCGAGGAAAAGGCAATCACCGAAAACAAGCCCTTCGCGCTGACCGGCGATTCTTTTCCGAAGATTATCGTGCGTCATGACATTCGCAAGCGTTGGTATGATGACAACGGTATTCTCAATATCGGCGTCATCGACTTCTTGCTGGATGACATGCTTGTCTGAGCCCGCACATAGCAAAACTGCCTACCGTGATTGACTCATGGCAGGCAGTTTTCTGAAAGAATAAAATAGATTGCATCGACAGGAGATAACTGCAATGATGTATCCATTCCTCACCCTTGATGACAGTACAGAAATCGTTCATTCCCAGACTTTGAAGAGTGGGAATGTAAAGGTCTATATTAAGATATTCAGAAGTATCAGAAAATCATTGAATCGACTGCACAGCTGGTTATGCGCTTTGCCGCAGAGGGGGCTTGGAAAATGACGCAAGTTTTTAAGGGTGGTTCCTATTGGCCTTTTTCCGGCGATTTTCTCCCGGCGCTAACATTTAGTAAATTCCGGCGTGTGAGCCACACTTGTCCGCTCATTTAGCCACACCAGTCCGGAAAAACAGCCACACCCATTCCGGAGCTGAGCCACACATTGAAAATTCCTCTTTAATGATATCTGCACACGACACCGTGTGACATTTATCGAGGAGGAATTCAATTGCTCGACTACAGAAACATCCTGCGAGTTGCTTCGGATCCGCACAAGAGCATGCGCACCATGGAACTGGAACTGCGCAGTTCACACCATACCATTCGAAAGGTGTTGGACGCGGCAGAAAGGTGAAGGATATGCTCCTGAAGGACGCTATCGAGGAGAAGAAAGCCGAAAACGCGAGGGCCATCAAGGCTTTCGGGGATTCGGGCGAAGCGCCTGCCAAGGCGTAAAGGGGCGGTTGTACCGCACTTTTACCGCTTCTGGGATGGGGCGAAACGTGAAAACATGAGAAAAGATGGTACTATCCGGGATTGATTGGGTAGTACCATCTTTTATATATTTTATAACAGCAAAAGGGTGCCCCCTTTCGAGGGCACCATCTTTATTTACGCTATCATTCAATAAGAATGTAGCAACTATTTATATGTCTATTATATGCAAAAAGTGAAAAAAGTCAACTATAAATTAGAAAGTTTTCTTTTACTTTTTAATGGCATCAATGTCAGCTTGTGACAATTCTTTTCTCACATCTGCAATTGACTTTAAACTATTATGAGGTGAATGTGCAGCACCGTATACCAGTTCAATCTCAACACCTTCATTTTTCGCAACTTCAATAGCAGGAATGAAGTCACTGTCCCCAGTAATGAGTATGGCCTTTTCTATGCGTTGTTTAGCCGCCAAAAGAACTAAATCACATCCCAACAAAATATCTACTCTTTTTTGCTGAAAAATAGGATTTCCGTGACTGTCTCGTCCTCTGAACTCCAGCTTACCAAATCGTACTGTGTAATGGTCGAGATTTTCAAGAGCAGTAACAAAGCGTTGCATATTATTATATCTGTTAATTTCTCCTTAGCTCGGGGAGAGACTTTTGTAGGGCATACAGTTGTAATAATAAGTACGTAGTATTTGGTCTCCGTTTGCAAGAAAGCTGCTCAACTTAGAAAAGTCTATTTGTGGAGAACCAAAACTTCCTTGCAATACTTTAGAAAGATATGCCCCGTCAATAAATATAGCAATTTTACCCATAATTTAGATGCCTCCTTTTTGGCCATTATAATATATTTTTCTACAAAAGTCTACGAAAATTTGGTTGTTTATCTCAGACCTATGTATGAAAAAGACGGTACTACTTGGGAAATCCCGGATAGTGCCGTCTTCCTGCATATATAAGTGACGTACTGTACTTTTAAAACTGCTCTAAGGAAAGGGAAAATAAATGAAACAAAGTATCGAAAGGAGGCTAAGAGTTTCAACTAAGTTTTTGGGACGCCTCACCATGTTAAAAGATTGGTATTTTACCGCTTCTGTAATGGAGTTTGAAGCGAGTAGGAAAATGTAAAAACGTATGGAATCAGCACGACATAGTTTATTTCTTCTGTCACCATCTCAAACTGCACGAAAATATTGGAGGTAGCTTTTGAAACAAATGCAGCAAAAGATGTTTCAAAAGTGCAGAAATGAGTTTTTCGAGCGCTCTATCTGCGGCTGACACCCAACACCGTGGAGAAATTCTTTCGTAGAAACCGGGTTGCCATCCACCCCCGCAGCAAAGTGTACCTCCGGGATCCGGTGGTGAAGTCGGAGCATATGCCTTTGGAACATCGGATGTACCTGAATTACAACGCTGGTAGATGCGAAAAGGAACAGCCGCCAGAACAACAAGCTGATTCGTTGTATTCGCGAGGCCCGGTTTGCGGAACCCGGCGCAGCGGTTGAAGATATTGAATACTATGAAGACCGGCATTTGGATAAGGCACAGCTTCTACGGTTTACCACCTGTGACTTCATTTCCAAGGGCCACCACATTATTTTCAAGGGAGCCTCCGGCAACGGCAAGACCTACCTCGCCTGTGCCCTGGGCAATGCCGCCTGCCGAAAGCTACTGTCGGTGCGGCATATCAGACCCCCAGAGCTTTTGGAGGAATTGTCCTTGGCTCAAGCCGCAGGTGAGCTGAAGAAGGCCATTAAGAGCTACCAGGAGTATGATCTTCTGATTCTGGATGAATGGCTGATCCGATGTCTGACGCCCCAGGAAAGTTATAACCTGCTGGAAGTGATTGAGGCACGGTGTAATAAAGGCTCTATGATCTTCTGCACCCAGTACGAGCCGGGAGACTGGTACGAGCGGCTGCATCCTAATTCTGAGGAACGCAGCGCTATTGCAGAGGCCATTCTGGACCGGATTATCCATAACGCCTACGAAATCCTGATTGACGGAAAGATCTCCATGCGGGAGCGGCATGGTCTGAGAAACCGGGAGGAATGACATGACCCTGACCCGTGAATTGCTGGACACCAGATATGCCTGGTGGTTCCATAACAAGCGCAATGCCGAGCAAGCCAAGCGGGATATTTTGATAATTTTCTCTAAAGAGTTGGACGATTGCTTCGAATGGACCGAACAGGACATTTATGAACAGTCCAGAAAAATTATCTTCCGCTGGGACAATGCCTAACAAACAAGTCAGAGGGGCCGACCGCCCCTCTGACCACCGTGGTTGACCTCCGGAACAGCTGTGGCTAAAAGTCCGGACTGGTGTGGCTAAATCTCTGGACACATGTGGCTCACACGCCGGAATTTACACATTGGTTTTCGAAACATGAAACTTCATATCTACTTATTGCCGAGGGTACTTTCAAGTGAGCAGGTCTCAACATTATATAGTAATATCGGATTCGTTCAGCTCCACATCTTCAATAAAAAGGGAAGCGCGTGAGCTTCCTGATTATTTGAGATGCATAATTGAACAAAATCAAATTTTTGTTCAAAAGAGGAGAGCGCACAGACGAGTTCCGGACAGCAATGTCTGCAATGACCGTATTCAGTATGGCTGCAGTGATTCTATGAGCGGCCCATTCCATGACCTGCTGCACGATAGAACAACAACCGCGCCGTATCATCTTGCTGATCGCAGCAACGTGATACGGCGCGGTTGTTGTTATTTTTTCAGTCTGCGAGGCCGTCCGTAATGTGGATTAGCGTACGCTTAGCAGTGCAGTCAAGATGATAGCGCATCGCTTCCTCGGCCCTCTTTTCATCGCCTGCACAGATTGCGGTCAAAATACCGCGATGCTCCAAAATGACTTGCTCCGCCTGCTCGGGACTGTCGAACGCGGACTGCGTCTCGATCCGCAGAAAGTGATCGCGCAGCTTCTCGATCTCCTCCTGCATCCAGGTGTTGCCTGAGGCAAGAAAGATCTCACGATGGAACTTGCGGTCAAGCTGGTATGAGGCCCGCACCGCGCGGTCGTGGCAGCGGCTCTCCTGCTCAAGTAGCAGCTGCTCCAGCGCCTCTATCTGCGCTGCCGTGCGTCGTTGCGCCGCAAGTCGTGCGCCGCTCAGCTCCAAATAATAGCGCGCCTCGACAATGTCCTGTGCGCGCTTCCGCGTCACCGGGATCACCTGAATCCCCTTGCCGCGCATAAATGCAATGTACCCCTCCTGCTGCAACTCCAGCAGCGCCTCACGCACCGGCGTGCGGCTGATATTCAGTTCGCTGCACAACGCATCCTGAGAATAGGTAATGCCAATCTGCAGCCGACGGTATAGAATTGCGTCCTTGATCAGCTCATACGCCTGCTGCTTCATGGTGACGGGCGCGATTGCGCTGCCATTTAAAAGTCCGATTGGTTCGATGCTGGCCACAAAGCGTTTCCCCTTTATCTTCATCATTCGACGGCCACGCTACGCTTGCACAGTAGATTTCTTCCGCCGTTTATGTCGTATATATTCCTTTAATATATTACTATATAACAAATAGTCCTTCTTTGCAAGAAGTTTTTTCTCCTGACAGAGCCCGTTCCATTTTTGCTAAAGTCTCCAATTCGACGCCACAATTCTTGTCGAAAAAGCCAAAATACAATCTTAACGGGAGAAAAACTTTACAAATCGGCTGCGATATGCTATATATAACATATCTCCTGCGGCTCCTGCCGCTTTTTCCAAAATGAATATTATGTATATATATTAAGGAGGCAGATGCTTATTATGAGAGTCAGCGCAATCCAGATGGATATGAAATTTGCCGACCCGGCTTACAACTTCAAGCATGCGGAAGAACTCATCCGTGAAGCCGCGGCTTCCAAGCCCGACGTGATCGTTCTTCCCGAAACCTGGAACACCGGATTCTTCCCTAAGGAGAATCTCAAGGAGCTGAGCGACAAGGACGGTGCTGCTGTCAAGGACATGTGCTCCGCCCTGGCCCGTGAGCTGAACGTCAACATCGTGGCCGGTTCCGTTTCCAACGTTAAGAACGACAAGGTTTACAACACCGCCTACGTCTTTGACCGTCAGGGCGCGTGCATCGCCGAATACGACAAAACCCATCTCTTCACCCCGATGGGCGAGCATGACTATTACGAGGCCGGCACCCATGTGACCACCTTCGAGCTTGACGGCAAAAAGTGCGGCATCATCATCTGCTACGACGTCCGCTTCCTCGAGCTGGTGCGCACCCTTGCGCTGACCGGTCTGGACGTGCTCTTCGTTCCCGCCCAGTGGCCCGCGCTGCGCAAGTATCATTGGGATACCCTCACGGCGGCCCGTTCGATCGAAAACCAGATGTTCGTCGTCGCCTGCAACTCCTGCGGTAAGGCGGGTGAGACCGTGTACGGCGGCTCCTCTCACATTCTCGATCCCTGGGGCAATCCGATCGTTGCCGCCGGCGGCAGCGAGGTCATTCTCACCGGCGACCTTGATTTCTCCGTCATTGAGGGCATCCGCGCTTCGATCAACGTTTATCGCGACCGCCGCCCCGAGCTTTACCACGTCTGATTTTCGCATTGCCTTTCATCAGAAAAGTGCTATAGCAAAAAATATTAAGGAGGATATTATCTTGGACAGCAAAATCACATTTACCCTGCACGCTGACGGCAAGTCCACCGAGAAGACGATTGTTTACAACCAGCTTCTCGCCATCGGCTACGCCGGACGCAACATCGCCAAGACCATGGAGCACATTAAGGAACTGGAGGAGCAACTCGGCGTTCCCGCACCCAAGAAAATCCCGACGATCTTCCAGATGTCCAATATGCTGCTCACGCAGGATCCCGACATCGACTTTGTCGGCAACAACACTTGCGGCGAGGTGGAGTACATCATCATCACGCAGGGCGATGAGATCTACATCGGCCTCGGCAGCGACCACACCGACCGCAAGCTCGAGAGCGCCAGCGTTCCCAAGGCCAAGCAGGTCTGCCCCAAGCCCATCGGCCACGACATTTGGAAGTACAGCGATCTCAAGGATCACTGGGATTCCATCAAGCTCAATTCCTATCAGACGGTGGACGGCAAGGAGATCCCCTATCAGCAGGGTACTCTCGCCGACATTCTCCCCGTCGAGCACTTACTCAAAGAACTGCGGGAGCGCATCGGAGATGTTTCGCATTGTGTCATCTACTCCGGTACTGTCCCCGTTTTGAACGGCTTCCAGTACGGCGAGAATTTCCGCTGCAAAATGATCGACGAAACACTCAACCGCAGTCTGAGCATGAACTACAACATCCACGTAATTACTGAGGAGGAAAGATGAAAATGAAAAAGCTGATTACTCTGCTGCTTGCCCTTGCCATGGTCCTCTCCCTCGCCGCCTGCGGCAGCAAGGACAACTCCAACGCGAACAACGATTCCCAGGGCAATGGCGACACCCCCACCGCCGCAACCTATAAGATCAAGCTCGGCACCACCGGCAACGAAGAGCACCAGTCTACCATCGCCGCAAACTTCTTCAAGGAAAAGGTAGAGGAGCTGACCAACGGCGCTGTGACCGTTGAGATCTACCCCAACTCCCAGCTTGGCAGCGAGCGTGAGATGGCCGAAGGCGTCAAGCTCGGTACGCTGGAGATGACCATCGTCACCACCGACGGCACGCTTCCCGCATGGGTTCCCGAAACGCAGGTTCTCTCCATCCCCTATCTGCTGACCTCCAAGGAAGTTGCCTACGAAGTCTTGGACAACACGCTCCAGCCCTACTTCGCCCCGCTGTTTGATGCTCATGTTACATTGAGAAGCAGTAACAAAAACGACAAGGACAGACGCTCCACGCTATTCCGTACAGCCCAAGGATAGATAGTAAAAAAACAGGTAATAACAGTTAACAGCGGTGCAGTATACACCGCTGTTAACTGTTACTACCTGTACAGATGGGGAATTAAGTGGAACACACTCTTAAGTATTACTTAATAGGAGAAACGGTTTCTGTAATATATTTTGCACCAATATCATCTGTAATTTCAGTATAAGTTATTAGATATGTCGTTTTTTCTGTCACATCATAATACTCAAACTGAACTTGATTTGATACTCGTTCAGAACTCCTAATCTTTCCTTGCTCTTCAACCGCAATACGAGATTTAAAAGACTCTGAAGCAGAAGTTATCGCTTCCTTTGACAAAATTATTGGGATGTTGGAAAGTGATTTTGTGGGAATATTATGTGGCTTTATTTCTCTGATTTCACCAGTAGTACCAATATAAAGGGTAATTGCTACGTTAGTTACAATATCACGATTTTTATAGTACACATCCACAACATACCCATCATCAGCATCGTAAATATAGCCAAGATACTTTTCTGTATCAAAGGATTCATTGTTTGTAAGTGCTAATTTGACAATCTCTTCAAATGTAGCGTTATTATCGTCATAATTCAAAAGTGACATATCACTTTGTTGATTACTCGACGATGATTTTGACGAAGTGATTGTGAGATTGCCATTGCCATAGTATTTTGCATTCTTTACACCAGAACCAGGAAGATAGATATAAGAATTTGCATCATTGATAGCTTGTGAAACTGTTTTTCCACCAGCCAAGGAATTATTATATCGTTTCAACCAGTTTGTGTGCGAACCAGCACTTACAGTAGTTGTCCAACCAACCGCTGCGTCTGCTCCTTGATCCACTACTCGTTTAGTAATATTATCACTTGTTGAGCCAGAACCTCCATTTTTATCGCCTCCTCCAGCGGTATTGCACCCTGCAAAAGTGATAAGTTTTTGGTTGGATGCAGTATTCCACAGGTTGGTATAACTGCTACTTGCAGTCCCAGACTGACATACTATCTTGTATGTTCCAAAACTAAGAACATCTGCATTGCCATGACCAGATAAAAAAAGGATGTCTGCACTCAAATTCTCACTTGTAAAGTCGCTTTTTGTTGGGGATTGGAGAGTAACCGTCGAGTATCCGGCATTTCCATAGGCGGTAGATGCATCAATAGCATCTTGTCGAGTATCTACACCATCGCCAAAATTTTTACCTGCTGATACAGCCAAACCACTACTTGCGTGTGCATTTACTGGTGTGAGAATGCAAGCTACGAACAGAAGAGCGGACAGCATACCCGATAAATACTTCCGTAAATTTCTTTTCATAATTTACTCCTTTCAGCTTAAAAAATTAAAGGGGAACAACAGAAATTCAGTCGCATCATAATAGGCGTCGTTCTCTTGTAATTTATGGTATTTTGTGTATGAATATAGAATAGCCTTATATGATACCGTTCCCCCATCCTTATATGTATATTTAATGGGAATACAACACAGTAACAATGTAATAATGATTATTATTACAATAATTTTCTTTTTTTTGATATTCATAGACAGCCTCCTATACAAATTCACATGAAAAAGCGCATAAGCCGACAATCAACAGTCTGACTTATGCGCCCATGTGAATGATTTTGAGTTGCTCTCTCCACAACTGGGGGCTACACCAAAATCGTGTACGCCATAAACCAAACTGCTTGCGACAGAAACGGAACATGACACTACCTCCAATCTTATAAATGTCGGACGGATTAAACCATCCGCAAGATAATTTTACCATATCAATAGCATAAACGCAACTCTTTCCAACAAAATCACTTGTAACATTTGTGTGAACACAAGCAGAGCCGAACACCCGTTGTCAACGGTAAAATGAACGGGCTGCCGCCCGCCGTATGACAAGTGCGCCCGCCCCTGCTATATGGGCAGACAAGGGGGGGAGCAACAGCCTAAAATGCTGTCGCTCCCCCTTTACTATGAAAACAAAAACTGAATAACGACGAGCCATGAGCCGCAGAGATTTTTTGAAATCCTGCGACTTTTTTTGCGTCCATTTTTCCCAAACCGGGCTTGCCTACCGTAGTAGTGATGAAAAAGAAAAACGTGTTTGGAAAAACTGCCGCCCTGTCCGTGGAGGGCAGCAAAGGAAAACACAAAACTTTTTCGCAGCCGTTTTCCCCAAATGCCCCTTTGAGTTGGCAAAAACGCTTTTTCATGTGGTGTTGGGAGTGAAAGGGAAAACGACAAAAGCCACGGCAGAGGAAGTCGGCAGCTTTGTAGAGCAAGATTCTACCGCAGTACCAAAATTCGCTTATCCCTCATTTTGCCCCTGCGGGAATCTTGTTGGGGAGTGCCTTCCCCAAACCCTGCTT